>Ga0247843_1000065_pt1 | contig 218796 bp, 206 predicted proteins | sample LaCruzMarch2017__FD_192420 | JGI IMG/M metagenome (GOLD analysis project Ga0247843, IMG submission 192420) | Freshwater microbial communities from meromictic Lake La Cruz, Castile-La Mancha, Spain - LaCruzMarch2017_8m | ecosystem: Environmental > Aquatic > Freshwater > Lake | place: Spain...
AAATTCGGATCGGGGCGGGCACCCCTATGCGCTACGCGCTAAGTGGTCCGGCTGCAGCCCGGCGAAAGTGGTCCCATGGTCCCCGGCTTTTTTGCCAAAGTGGTCCCTTCTCAGACCGGCCAGCACAGCGAAAGACCAACCTCAAACGAGGACCAGCCGAACTTATACTCCGTATAGAGTGTCCAGATACTTGGGTGGGAGTTTCCTGCCAGATAAATGAGCACATAGGCCCACACGAGCGCCATGATCGGAGAAGGGCGGAGAATACGCAGGACGGATGTGAAGGGATTAAGTCTGCGAAGGCGGATCGGGCGACGTTGATTGGCGGGTAACGACTCCGGAAGAATAAAATATCCGAAAGCAAAGTTCATCAGATTGAGCACGGCTGCCGCGATAAACGGGACGTGTGGGCCGTAGTTTCCGAGTACTCCTCCCAGAGCAGGGCCCACCACAAAACCTAGGCCGAAACCCGCGCCGATCATGCCAAAGTTTACCGACCGGTTGGTGTCATCAGAAATGTCGGCCATGTACGAGCTCGCCACGGTCATACTGGCGCCCGTAAGACCTGAAATGAGCCGGCGAACCTAAAACCGGGGACGCAAGAAACTGCATGAGGGCATAAGCTGCGATGAAGAAACCAAAGTAGCGAGCCACGAAAGTGGGATCGTTCCCAAAGCGACGAATGACATCGGGCATGACGGGAATCAAAAGGCCGATACCGAGGGCATCCAGAAAAATAGTCACAAAAATGAAACGCAAGGCAGCGGCTCGATGGCCTATTGACGGGTTCATTGACTCCCTCCGACACACTAGTCTGTTATAAAAAGGCTTCGCGATGAATCTCATTGACGCCAAAAATAAGCTTCCTGGTTTGGTTTTGACCGCCGGAGGTGCTCGTGGTGCCTATCAGGCGGGAGTGCTCAAACGAATGGGCGAGATCCCCGGTTTGCGCGGTAAGCCCTCTCCTTTCCCCATTGTGGCGGGAGCCTCGGCCGGCGCCATCAACGGATCACTCATCGCGGCGATGAGTGCAGACTTCTCTCAGGGCACCCGTCGGTTGGCAGACGTATGGAGCGAAATCCGATTCGAAAACGTGTTTCGTACCGACGCGGTTCGCCTGGGATCTGGGGCTTTGCGGTGGATTCGAGATCTCACTTTCGGTGGCTTGGCCGGTGGGGGTACGGTGCAGTCTCTTCTAGACGCAACACCGCTCCGAGCGTTTCTTAGCAAAGTGTTACCTTTGAGTACCTTGTCACAGGCCATCAGTGACGGCCATCTCTATGCCTTGGCGATCTCTGCAACGAGTTACTACTCGGGCAAGTCATACACGTTTATTCAGGGACAAAGTGGGCACCCTCTCTGGGTGAAGAGCCGACGTATCTCGGAATCCGTGTCGATGAGCGTGGATCACATTTGTGCTTCGGCCGCCATTCCAGTCGTGTTTCAACCGGTGCGACTTAAAACAGATGCGGGTATTTTCTACTTCGGCGATGGTGGCTTACGTCTTGTGACTCCGCTGAGTCCCGCTATTCGCCTGGGCGCTGATCGGGTGTTCGCTATCGGTATTCGGTCGCAGAAATCTGCCGAAGCTAGGCTCAGGAGTTCGCTGCTCAAGGAAAGCGCCAACGAAGTGGTGATGAGCCCACCCCCCTTGGCGCAAGTCTTTGGGGTGTCACTCAATGCGATATTTCTTGATCATCTCGACAGTGACCTGGAGCACTTGCGGCGCATGAACGGCCTCATTGGTCAAAGTGGTTGGAGTGGGCCAGACGGGCATGAGCCCATGAGGCCCATCGACTCCCTGGCGGTTTACCCTTCCGAGGATCTCGCATCGGTGGCAGAGACCTTTGGTCGAAAAATGCCATCCCTTGTCCGATACTTCATGGAGGGTCTCGGAGCTTCCTACGCTCAGAGTGCCGACCTCATGAGTTACCTGCTCTTCGACTCTTCCTATACCAAGGCCCTTATCGACATCGGCTACGAAGATGCCGGTCGGCAGGCCGAAGAAATAGAAAGCTACCTAAACCGATAACTCAAGAAATGGACTCGGTCGCGATGCGACGATGGAACTCTTTCACGATCGGATCCGAAAAAATGGACTTTGCGTCCCATCCGTCGATCATGAGTCCTTCGGAGCTACGAACTCGGCTGAGCGCCACATAAGCCTGCCCCGGCTCCCATAGATTTCTTAGGGATACGATGATGCGGTCGAGCGTGGCTCCCTGTGCTTTGTGAATGGTGATGGCGTAAGCCAATGTGAGGGGAAAGTTCTTCGCCGAAGCAACTTCATTGCCTTCGGCGTCAAGCATCGTGAAGCGAGTGGTCTCCAAGAAAGCGGTACTGCCTCCCAGGAGCCGAATTTCAAGTTCGTCTTGGTGACGTGCCTTAACATGACCCAGACTCCCGTTGACCCATCGGCCTTGCGGATCATTTTGGCGAATCATCACAAATGCGCCCTTCTTCAGTTCTAGTCGGGCCGGTATTGGGGCGTGTGCTGCGATGGCTTCGCGATAGCGGGCCTCACCTTGGTACTGAGTTTCGAAGGTCCAAGTTTCTCCATCCAGAAGCGAAAGTTTTTGGAGGTTAATCCGGTCGACATCGATTTTTTTTGGATAAAGGACCGAGCCACCGAAGTCGTCGTCTTCGGGAAGTACCGAACGCCAATCGAGCAAGTGACGCACCCGTTCGGAAACGGAGCCATCTCGAACATCCGATAGAATTTCGTTAAAGTCCGAATCGTCCTTAGAGCGCATCATCTCGGTGAGGTGGGCAGAGTAAAAACCCGTACGCTGCCACACATTGTTGAGAAAGGCCCAGTCGCGGTGACCTCCTTGGCGACTGACGGGGGGTAGCTGGGCGAAGTCCCCGACCGCGACGACCTTGAGGCCGCCCCAGGGTCGTGGATCCCCTCGCGCAAGCGAGGCAATGCGTTCAGCCGCTTCGAGAACGACACCGGGAATCATCGACACTTCGTCGAGAACAAAGCCACGAAGTTTTTTGAGGCGTCGCACAACTTGTCGATTACTGACCGCTCGTTCGATAGTTGCAGCGGCACCGCCTTCGAGGATTCCCAATCCAAAGAAGCTATGGAAGGTGCGTCCACCTACTAGAACGGCGGCAGCGCCGGTGCTGGCAAGGATTGGAAACGCCGCAGCGTCTGGCCGCTGGAGAAATTTCTTCAGAAGGAAACTTTTTCCTGTCCCCGCTCCGCCAGTAATGAAGACGTTTTTGTCCCCTGAGAGGTGCATGAGTGCCGCTCGCTGCCCACTGTTGAGTGACGATGTTGACTCGGTCACAAGGGGGGATTGTTCGACCATGAGAGCGCCACCTTACCTTGTCCGTTCGTCAAAATCGCGTCGACAAGAGGTGCTTCCAGGGGGATGTTGATACCATGCAAAGTCAGAGTCGTCTCAGGGAACGCGGGCCCCTCCTCCTCGTTCTGGCCGTCAGCACCCTCGCCATTGTATTTTTGTTTTGGCTGATCTACTTCCAGGCCGGAACTCCGGAGGCGGCGGGGTGGACGAGGTACCTCTCTCCCCTGAACGCAGCACTCAACGCCCTGAGCGCGTTGTGCATCGCTATGGGTGTTGTTTCCATTAAGAACGGGCGCAAGCAGCAACATAAACGGCTTATGCTCGCGGCCTTCGTCTTTTCGGCGATATTCTTGGTGAGCTACATCGCTTACTACGCGTTTCACGGGAACACGCGTTTTCTGGCCGAGGGATGGATTCGGCCCGTTTACTTCTTCACACTTATCAGCCACATTTTGCTTTCGATTGTGGCGCTGCCGCTCGTGCTCTACACCTTCGTGTTGGCGTTTCTTGAGCGGTGGCCGGCCCACCGAGCCTTGGCTCGATGGACCTTCCCTATTTGGCTGTATGTGTCTTTGACCGGCGTGTTCGTGTTTTTCCTTCAGCGTGTCTTTAATCGCTGAGCACGGTGCCCACGCCTAAGGTTTATGCGGCCTTTTTTCGCGCATAGGATCGTGTGGCGGTGATTGGAATCACCTCGGCCATTTCGGACGGGCTGATAGCTCTTCGCTCGTCGAGTTCTTTGGACTCTTGTTCGGTAAAGCCCTGCTTCATACGAAAGGCCAGTACCTTGCGCCGGTTTTCCTCAAAGAAGTAGATTTCCTCGGGATCGTATCCGGTGACGTGCATGGAATCTTTGATCGACTTACTCATGAAACGTTCTGCCTCCTGTTTTGGGACTGATCGTTTGATTTTGGGTCATAACGCATAGCGCCGACAAATAAAGTCTTGGTTTAGTGCTTAGGGTCGCCAAGCTAAGCTAAGTAATTGATTCTTAATCATATTCTAACAATTAAGCTTTCGGGAGCCAGAGTTTTTCGATGTCCTTGGGCGCTCGCTCCCGCTAAACTAGGAAAAGCACGATGAAAAAAGCTTGGACTCTTGGAGCCCTCTTTATCCTTTCCGGCTGTGGAGACGTGAAAGTGAGTTCCAAGGTCGAGCGCGCTTGTGCGGTCCCCGCCGGACTCAAGAAAGTATCGGTCGCTTGGACTGCTAACCGTGAGAGGGCCGTGAACTCAGCGGGTGGCGGATATCGGGTTTACTATTGCGACTACCCCGGCTTTGCCCTTTCGGCGGCTTCGTTTAAGGATGTGCCTTACGTTTCAGGCTCAGCATCCCCCACTTCGGTTGAGATTGCCGACGTGGGTTCGGGAAGTCTCTATATTCAAGTGGTCGGTTACTCGGCCTTACGCGCTCCGAACGCCACTGCCGGCGCACAGAGCCAACCTTCGACGGAGGTAACCGTCGCCGTTCCTTGATTGCGATGGAAACCACATGAGAAAATCTCAGACCTCGCTTTTGACTTTGCTTGTTCCCACTCTTTTTACCTCCTTCGCTTCCGCGCAAAATTTGCCTCGTCCCACGCGTCACGAGTACGTGGCCAGCGAAGTTCTCGTAAAGTTCAAAGACCGTGTTTCGAGCCGGCGACGCCATCGCTTGATGGGCGAGCGCGGGCACGTGAAGATCCGCGATATCGGAGAGGGCGGTCGTACTTCGCGTATTCGCTTGGAGTCCTCGGAATCCGTGGAAGAGGCCGTGGATTTCTACCGTCGCGACCCGGATGTTGAGTACGCGGAACCCAACTATGTTTTTCATCTCAAAGCAGTTCCTAATGATCCGCGTTTTGGATCGCAGTGGGGCTTTAGCAACTCAGGGCAGAGCGTGAGTACCGCGGATACTTTCGGCTCTACGATAGACCCCGCATCCGGCAGCGCTGGTTCGGACATGGGGCTTACGGCGGCTTGGGATCTAGTCAATGATTGTAGCTCGGTGCCCGTGGCCGTGATCGACTCAGGCGTGCAGTACAACCACGAAGATCTTCTCGCGAACATGTGGAGTGATCCCTCATTCCCACAGCACGGCTATAGCACCGTCGATGCCAACGGCCTGGATCCCATCGATTGGAACGGACACGGAACGCACGTGGCCTCCATCATTGGCGCACGCGGCGATAATTCGGTGGGTGGAGTTGGCGTGTGTTGGAAAGCGAACATTATGGCCGTTCGATCGGCCGACGCCCAAGGAGCCCTCACCGCCTCCGACGTGACGGAAGCCGTCGATTGGGCTCGTTTGCACGGCGCAAAGGTCATGAACATGAGTTTCGCGACCAACTCTAGGATTGATTCCCTTAAAGACGCCGTCACGAATGCCGCTTCGGCAGGCATTGTGGTGATCGCGGCCGCCGGCAACGACGGCATGGACAACGATCTCGAAGCGTCTTCCTATCCTTGTGATTACGATCTCCCGAACATCGTGTGCGTGGCTGCGCTGGATCCGACCTATAAGCTGGCTGATTTCTCGAACTACGGGTCAACGAGTGTGGATGTGGGTGCTCCTGGGGTGAACATCGTCGCGGGTTGGGCGGGCACACTCAGCACGGACGCCTTTTCCTCGGGTTTTGCTGGTTGGCAACTGAATGGCGGTTGGACTGCTCGCAATTTCACCGACACGACGACGGGGACCTTGCTTCCTGTTCTAACGAATCCGAACAACTGGATGCCGGACGGCACCGGGAGCAATTACGGAAACAACCTCGATGCGCGCGCCTGGAAGAATTTCGATCAGGCATGCTCCGGGTCTTCTTGTCCCGTGGGTCTTAGCTACGAGACCACTGTCAGTTTTTCTTTGGCCTCAGATGATATCCTTGAAGTTGCGGTGATTTGGGGCAACGCGGATCCCTTCGGAGTCTCGGGAACGGTACGCGAGAGCTATTCGGGTGTTTCTGGTGATTCCATCATCGGTGCGGTTATCGAAGAGTTTCGTAATCAGAACTTTTCGCTGGGTTTCCGAATGAAGACAAATTCTTCGGGTGTGGACAAGGGCGTTGCTCTTTATGACTTCGCACTCAATCGCATGGTTTCGGCTACCAATAAGTACCGCGTGGAACAGGGTACTTCGATGGCGGCTCCCCATGTGAGCGGGCTTGCGGCTCTGCTTCTCTCTTACAATCCGGGTTACACCGCGCTGGATGTCGTTGACTCGATAAAAAATGGCGGCGTGGCTATCGGTTCATTGAGTGGCAAAACATCCACCGGCAAGGCCGCCAATGCCATGGGTTCACTGGCCTACATCCAAGCACCTACGGGAGTCACAGCTAGCGTGCAATAGGCGCCTCTGTTATCAAGTGCCCAATGGCCGCGATATATTCTCTTATTCCCTGGCTGCTTTCCCTCATCCTCGTGACGTTGATCTATTTCGCCCCCTTGAATCTATTTCTCGCCGTATCTTGGCGGGCCTCGCTTCGACTCACTCTTTGGTCGTTTGGTATTCTCTGTTTGACTTGGATTTTCTACTGGGTGGTTCCCAAAGACTCAGCATTCGGTTCCTCCGGCTGGTTTGTGACGTGTGTTGTTGGGCTATCCGTGGTGCTTCATTTTTCGGCGGCTCGATGGTTCGGCGCCCTCGAGAATCGTTTGCCCGCGGAGCGGGCTTACGGCTGGGTTCTGTTTAGCGGGGTGTTGGCGATTGCGGCCGTGATCACGGTTCCGTTGCTCGCGGCGCTTACCAAAACGCTTTAGCACCCAGGGATGCACCCAGAGTTCCGTTTGTTAGTGAACCGTTAAATTGGAGAGACAAAGCCACGACTCCCGCCTCGAGTTGACCGCCGATAAAATAGCGTAGGCTAGAGATCGACGGACCGGAAGAGCTGTCGAGCGGCAGTGAGGCCTCTCCGCTGATGTTTCCCAGGGAGCCTGAGTTATCGGTGACGGTAACGGGGCCTGAGAGATTCGTGATGTTGTTGGCGGAACCCAAAGACATATCTAAGCCCAGGCCCCCATAGAGACCGAAGACCGAAAGCACTCGTACGGAACTCGAGGCTTCGATGGGAATATTCCAGAGAGCGAGGTCCGCACCCAGGTTCATCGTTCCGTCGAAAGTGGCAGTTACTTGGGGGTTCCCCGGAGCGTTGATCGTTGTGGCGAAGGATTCACTCAGCGACTTGGAGATAAGTGCGTGCAGACCGGAGTACTGAAGGCCGCTCGTGATATCGACACCACCCCAAGTCAAAACGGACGCGCTAGCGGCCGGGACGAGTTTATACTGACCCTTTAGGGACCAACTCGTAAACGAGGCTTCGAAATCCGAATTCGTAAATCCCTTGCGGTAGAAGGCTGCGAACAGTTTGAGTCGCGTAAGGTCGATGGGCCCCATGTTTTTTCCGGCTCCTAGGGACCCGGCGTTGAAACCTAGCAGGAGTGATCCCTGAAAACCGAAACCCGCAATCTGCGTGGGGCTTACTGTGCCATTCATCACGCTTGAGAGGGAGTTTCCTCCGAGGTCCGCCCCTGCGCCGAAGTTTCCACCGAAGAGCCCCAGGGTGAAGGGGGTGACGTAGTCTGCTCCTAGTCCGGCCCCGGCCAGGATTGTGGAATTAGCTACGCCACGCGTGTAGGTGCTGGGGTCGGCATCCGGAATATTGGCATTCACTTGCGCTTCGAGCTCGTCGAAGAGGAGGTCGAGTTGTTCGGGCGGCGCGAGTCCGTACTGTCGATTGGTGATGCTAAAGAGCCCAGCCTGTGCGGCGCTTGTGGCAAAAAAGAGCACCGGCAACAAGGAGGGAATCCGAACTTTCAACATCTCTACATTTTATCCGGTGCGCGGCATCCCAGAAAAACTTTCGACGTCAAAGGTATGTCGGGTAGGGTGGAGTTATGGCACGAGTGCTCTTTACGGGTTTTGAACCCTTTGATGGCCGAATACGCAACGCCAGTGGCGATTTCGTAGAGTACGTGCGTCAACAAGTCACTTCTTTTGTGCAGCACGATCTCCAAACGCGGATTCTTCCGGTTTCCTTTGGTCGCATTGACCAAGCGCTGACAGACATCCTTGCCCAAACCTGGGACGCAGTTTACTGCGTGGGCGAGGCCAAGACTCCGTGGGTGCGTCTCGAGCGGTGGGCGCACAACGAAGATGGAGCGGAATCCGCCGACAACGACGGCGTTCTTCGCCAAGGCACACAGATCATAAAAGGCGGAGACGCCCACTTACCCGCATCGTTGTCACTTGAACCAACCCTGGCATTACTTCGGGCCGCGAACATTCCCACGCAACTCAGCGACGATGCCGGAAGGTTTCTCTGCAACCACGTATTCTACCGGGTACTGGCGCACGGTGTTCCGGCGGAATTTGTGCATGTGCCGGTGGATATGCCAACCGTGTGGCATCCCGTTCTCTTGAAAGCGCTACTTGCGGGGATTTGAGACGGTTGCCGGCTTTCCTTCGGTAGCGAGGCTACGGAACTGAAAGCGATTGCTCTGATCCGGCACAACATAAATGTCGATACGACGATTCTTGGCTCGTCCCTCCGGGGTACGGTTGTCGGCAATGGGGCGGTACTCGGCCGCGCTCATCGCAGTGAGTTTTGCCGGATCAAAGAGCTGACCTTCGGCAAAGTAGCGCACCACCGTAGCCGCGCGTAACGCGGACAGTTCCCAGTTTGTGGCGTACTCAGGACTGTCGGTAGGTGTGTCGTCCGAGTGCGCTTCGATCATAATCTGCGCGTCGATGTTCTTAAGAACATTCGCAATGCGGTTAAGCACGGCTTCTGATTCGGGTTTAAGGAGATAGGCTCCCGGTGAAAACAGCGACTGTGCGGTGATCGCAAATTGAATCCGGTCCGGGTGTACCTTGAAGTCAAAGACATCTGATTTGAAGGGAGTCATGCCCGCTTCGATTTTCTGAGCGAGCAGGTGCAGGCGAGAGATGCCGCCTGATTTGTTGCTATCAGTGACCCCACCCTGCCCCGGTGTGCTCACAACCTGCTTACCCTGACTCCCTTCGAACATGCCCACAAAGAGTTTTTCGGAACCAACGAGATACTTGAGTGGATCATTGAAGTACCGCTGGATCCCCTCTTTCATCTGCTGGCTTTGGCCCACGATCCACATGAGAAGAAAGAACGCCATCATCGCGGTCACGAAGTCGGCGTATGCAACCTTCCAGGCGCCGCCGTGGTGGCCGTGGCCACCCTTCTTGATCTTTTTGATGATGATCGTTGTTCCCGGTTCGTCAGCCATGGCTCTTCCTTAGGCGGCTTTCTTCACGCCAGCAGCGGCTTGGTTCTTGAGAATTTCTTCCATCTCCTTGAAGCTCGGGCGATCCGAGATGTAGAGCGAGCGTCGAGCGAACTCAATGGAAACTTGCGGCGGAAGGCCGCGGCAGTTAGCCAGCAATCCAGCCTTGAGCATGGCATAAAAGCGACCTTCGGCCGCCTGGTGGTACTCAACTCGCTTGGCCATAGGGCCGACGATTCCGTAACCGACAAAGATCCCCAGGAAGGTACCCACGAGAGCCGCAGCAACTTTTTGACCGACGATTTCAGGACCAGCCGCGATCGATCCCATCGTGATGATAACGCCGGCTACGGCTGCCACGATCCCGATGGCTGGGAAGGCGTCGGCAACGTTTTGGATCGCTGCAGGAATCTTGTGCTCTTCCTCGTGCATGGCTTCCACATCGAAGGTGAGTAAATCGTCCATATCGTAGGGGGTTGGACCGCCGGAAATAAATGTGCGTAGCGAATCGCAGATGAAGTGAATCGCATGGTGATCTTTGAGCATGTGGGGGTACTTTTGAAAGATTTTCGATTGCTCCGGATTTTCGATATGGCCTTCGATGGCTTGTACGCCTTCCTTCTTTTGGGCTTGGAAGAGTTCGTACAGCAGTTGCAGGCCTTCCATGAAGTCGCTCTTGCCGTGATCTTTCATCGTGTAGGACTTGAGTCCGAACTTGACGATTTCTTTGATGTACTTCATCGGGGTCGCAATCACGACGGCTGCGATCGAAGCACCGATGATGGTGACGTATTCTCCCGGGTGGAGGAAGGCGCCGATGGAGCTTGCGCCCCCGGACATAAAGAAGCCGCCGAAGACGGCCCCGAAAAGAAGGAGCAAGCCTACAATACCCATGCGCTTCTCATCGGATGATTCGATAGGGGACTTGAGGGCCTAGCGGCCGAGGACGTCGTTTTCGGCTTCGAGGTAGGCACGGAACATAGACGCGGTGCGACGTTCATGGATCACTTTCGCGGGAACATCGGGCGTGTCGGTGCCTTCCGGTGGTGGCGGCGAGGTGAGCACAAATCCATGTACTTCACCGAAGCGCTCGGCGGCCGCGTTGAGCACGTTTTCCGGAATAACGATCGATCCGAAGGCTTTGACGTCCAACTCGGAGTTTATAGGCAATAGCGAGTTGTAGAGGTCCCAGGCACCGTTGGCGCAGTTGTTGGAGAGCATGAGGAAGGGACCCCACTCAACCTCCTTGAATTCTCGGCGAACGAAGTCGAGTGCTTGAGCTTGCTCATCAGATATGGGGAGAATCCTCACGTCGATATCCAGGAAGCGATCATCGCGTTGAGACTGCATCCAGTCCCAGAGATTGAGGGTGCTGAGTTTGTTCGGTACTTTCGGAGATCCTCGGATCGCATCCCAGACCGTGGCGCGGAAGCCTTCGTCCGTCTTGGCCCCGGGGTTTAGAATGTAGTCGTTGTCGGGATTGCCGCCGATAGTGCGCACTCCCATGGTGGAGTGTCCAAAGTCTGCTGGCGTGAAGCTCGATCCCTTGTACCCGAAGGTGCGTATCGCGACGATCACCCGGTCTCCCTCACGCAGCGGGCCGGGTTGGCGAGTGGCGCCTTCCAATCGAAGTTTCCACCAGAGGGCTGCGACTTTATCTTCGGGCGGCGTATCGCCCAGTAGTTTAAACGAGCCATAGCGCACCACGCGATCTTGAAGTTTGCGACCCAGATCCACCTTCGAGTGCCATGGGTAAAGGCGCGCGTAGAAGTACTGCATGAAAGTCTTGGCTAACTCCTCGTCGATCACCGGACGGTCTCCGTGGAAGGGAGCCGAAATGTTGAACTTTCCGGCCTTGTTACCGGAGCTAATGAGAATAGGGGCTCCTTTTCCATTAGGCGCCGGAAGACTGCGGGTTCGGAAGGCCGCGTAGCTTATGGAGACCTTATGAGAGTTTTTGAACTCCACGTCCGCAGAGCCAAAATCCTCACGAAGTACACGCGGTAGGCCAGGGAACACGTGTTCCAAACGAAATTTGGTCGATGCGGGTTCGCGTTTCGAGATGTCGTGTGTGGCGCAAGCCGTGAGGGTCAAGATGAACACACCAAGGCCGCGCCAAGTTGTCATGTCGTGTTCATCGGAACAAAGACCGAGAGCCTTAAGAAGAAACTTAAGTCACTTGAGTTCGTAGTCTACAAAGCGATGAGGAAGGGGATCGGAATACTCAGCTATCTCAGTGGCTCGATAGGCCTCCGAGTTCCAGGCAGGGAAGTAGGCGTCTCCAGGGATGTCTTTCTCAACCCACGTGACATAAAGCTTACGGGCGTACGGCAATCCGACCCCAAACAATTCGCCACCGCCAATTAGGAAATTTTCGCCATCCGAGGGGGGGGAGCTTAGTAACGCGCCCAGATCGGCAACGGCTTCCAAGCTAGCCCCGTTTAGAATCGGCAATGAACCGTGACGAGAAAGAAAGCCGGAAGGATCGCGCGTGACCACGATATTTCTTCGCCCCGGTAGCACTCGACCGATGGATTCAAAGGTTTTGCGCCCCATGACGATGGGCCGGCCCATCGTGACATCTTTGAAGCGCTTGAGGTCTCCTGGGAGTTTCCAGGGAAGTTGATTGTCGCGCCCGATCACTCCTTGTGTAGTCATCGCTACGACGATGGACCAGTAGGCATGCATACCTAGACTGCGACCGGCGCTTTGATGCCTGGATAGGGATCGTAACCTTCGAGCGTGAAGTCTTCGTACTTAAAGTCGAAGAGGTTCTTCACGTTCGGATTCAAGAGCATCTTGGGAAGTGGTCGAGGCTCGCGCCCTAACTGTAACTTCGCTTGCTCGATGTGGTTCGTATACAGATGACAATCTCCGAAGGTCTGAACAAAGTGCCCGGGCTTTAATCCTGTAACTTGTGCGAGCATCATTGTGAGCAGCGAGTAGCTGGCGATGTTAAAGGGCACACCCAAGAAAAGATCCGCACTGCGTTGATAGAGTTGGCAGGAGAGACGATCTCCCGCCACGTAAAACTGGAAGAGCGAGTGACAGGGGGGAAGTGCCATTTTATGCAGCTCACCCACGTTCCAAGCGCTAATCACCAGCCGTCGAGAGAAGGGATTTTTTTTGAGTTCCTCGACGAGATTGGAAATCTGATCGATGGTTTGTCCGTCCGCGGTGGGCCAGGAGCGCCACTGCTTTCCGTAGACAGGACCGAGATTGCCATCGGCATCCGCCCACTCGTTCCAAATCGAAACCCCGTTGTCCTTAAGGTAGCGGATATTTGTGTCGCCCTTAAGGAACCACAGGAGTTCGTGGATGACGGATTTGAGGTGCACCTTCTTGGTGGTAACTAACGGGAAGCTCGTGCCAATATCAAAGCGAAGTTGAGGGGCAAACAAGCTGAGTGTTCCGGTGCCGGTTCGATCCTGCTTGGGAACTCCGGCTTCCAGGGTAAGTCGGAGAAGGTCCAGATAAGGCTGCTCTGTGGCAGACGAAGGTATACCGCTCACTCTGACTCCCTAATCCCCCATTTTGGATGTTAAACGAGTCTGGGCTCAGGTTCATGCCGTTTGCAAAATTTGCCTGACTCGACGCTCAATATCTGCGTTTATCCTTGATCAAGATAGACGTGATAATCGTCCTGGCTGTAGCCCAGAAACTCTCCCCAACGGCCCCAATTCACGACGGTCTCAAAAAGAGGTTCCGGGGGTTCCTTTGGCAGGATGTCGCGTAGCAGTTCGAGGAACTCGTCTTTGCGCAGGCGATGATCGTCGATCTCGAGGAGCTTGAGCTTAATGAATTGAAACAGGGAAAGGTGCCGGAGCTGATCGAGGAGAATCTTCTTCTTCTCGTTCATATTGGTTTCGATCATTTTCTTGCCGAGAGGACGCAAAACCACATCCGTTCCGGGCGTATAGAGGAAGTCGAGCATTTCGGCGGCTTTGATGATGAGCAAAAGATTGCCGAAATCGAAGTTGAGATCGCGAGCGAGGTTATAGACTTTCTCTTTGCCTTGACGGTCGTCGAGGATTTCGAGCAAACCGAGGATCTCGGAAATGCCTGCATGCGGGATGGGGTCGACCCTCTCCGGAACCACAGGCGGTTGAATGGGTGATTCGTCGCTCATATTGGGCTTCTCTCTTTATATCACAGGAGCTTAAAGCACTGTTTTCTTAGGTAATGAGGGCAAAAATTTCGCCTACGTAGTTCTGGAAGGCTTCGGAGTTTTTGTTGCGGGGACGGGGCAAGTCGATGACGACTTCTTTGAGAATGCGCCCGGGTTTGGCCGCGAGTACGATCACTCGGTCAGCCATTTCCACAGCCTCTTCGATCAGGTGCGTGATCATGACGATCGTATTGATGCGCAAATGGGGATCGTTCCAGATATCGAGGACTTCTTCGCGCAAGTTGGCGCTGGTTAGCGGATCGAGGGCTGAAAACGGCTCGTCCATCAGCAGCATTTCCGGCTCGATGGCGAGTGCCCGAGCGAAGCCCACGCGTTGTTTCATGCCCCCGGAGAGTTCTCGAGGGTAAGCCTCCTCGTGACCATCAAGACCCACCTTGTCGATGTAGTAGTTGGCCTTTTTACGGGACTGATTCTCGGGGATATCTCGGGCCTGTAGGCCGAGTTCAATGTTCTCAAGGACGGTGAGCCAAGGGAGCAGCGCGAAGGCTTGGAAGACCATTCCACATTCCATGTTGATGCCGGATTGCTTTTGGCCCTTGTAGAGAATTTCTCCCGATGTGGCGTCGGCAAGTCCGTTGATGATCCGTAGGAGCGTACTTTTTCCACCCCCAGAGGGACCTACGATGGCGAGAAATTCCCCCTGGTAGATCTGGAGATTGATATCTTCGAGGACGGTGTATTCCGTCTTTTTTTGGAGGAAAGTTTTGTGGATGTGTTTGAGTTCCATAAGAACATCTTCACGTTTAAGCATCGAGACGAAACCTCCTCTCCACATAGCGATACACGGGCTGCCAGAAAGCGCGATTGAACATCATGATGAATCCCACCATGAAGAAAAGCGAGAGCGACATCAGCCGCGAATCGCCGTTTTCATAGGTCGCTTTGGCGAGGATGCTGCCGATGCCAAAGACGGAGTGTGTTTCGGATCCCTGCTTAAAATACTCGGAAATAATCAGGGCGTTCCATCCACCTCCGAAAGCCGTGATCGAACCCGTGACGAGAGCGGGGGCAATCGCGGGCAGGTAGATCTTTCGGGCGTAGAGCCCGCCTTTTACGCCCAGTGACGAGGCGGCTTCGCGGATGTCGTTTGGGATCGCGTCGGAGCCGCCGAGAATGTTGAATAGCAGGTACCAGACCATGCCGGTGACGAGCAGGATGAGCACCGCGAGTTCGGTGACGTGAAAGATCTTCAGCACAACGACCGTGATGATCGGGAAGAAGGCCGTGGCCGGGATGGAGGCCAGGATCTGCGAGACCGACTTCACGAGCCGCACCGAATTCGAGTTGCGATGCACCCAGTACACGAAGGGAAGTATCCACAGAAGGCAAAAAATGTAGGCGGCAACGATACGTAAGAACGAAAGACCTACGGCCGATGCGATGGTACTGGCAGTGAGTGACCACGGCATGAACAGGGCGTGGAAGAGTCCGATGATCGCGTAGACCGCGCCCACCACGAGCACGAGCCAGAAGAAACCCATCAACAACGGCTGGGTGAATCGCCAACCGGTGGTCTTTTGGTAGCCGTTCTCGGAAGGTTTTTCGAGGGCGGACTCCACACGAACCCAGACGTGGTGAATCGAGCCCAACAAGCTCCGGATCGGCGCGAAACCCCAGCCGTTCATATAGAGGCTTAGGAGGGCGGCCCCACTGCGGCTCACGGACAGGTTCGACTTGGTGGATTCAAAGCGGTAGCGGAGTGCGAGAACGCCGAGAGGCTTCCACACAAGAATGTCGAGCACGACGATCAGAAGTGCCAGAGCCGCCACGCCCGCGCTTAGGTTAACCCACGCAGAATGCTCAATGGTGTCCGCCAAAAAAGATCCAATCCCGGGTAGTCGATAGGATACGGGTCCCAGCGCGATGATTTCGCAGGCCATGAGGAAGTACCAGCCGTTGGACCAAGAGAGAATCGAATTATCGATGATGCGACCGAAGCAGGCCGGCAGGTACAGGCGGCGAAAGAGCGCGAGTGGCCCTACGCCAAGACTGCGCAAGGCCTCGGACGCCTCAGGAGGTACGGAGCGAATTCCATCATAGACTCCGAAGACGATGTTCCAGCTTTGGGACGTGAAGATTAGGAAGATGGCGGCCATCTCCACGCCCCAGTGAGGCCCCCCCAGCGCTACGAACCAGAAGATCGCCGTTGGAAAGAATCCGAGGATGGGAACAGACTGAAGGATATCGACGAGTGGAAGGAGAAGGCGTTCGCGTTTCTGAGACGTGGCGGCGAGTGTTCCAATGGTGATCGCAAAGAGGAGTGAGCCCCCGTAGGCCGTAAGCATACGAAGGAAGCTAGCGAAGAGCTGGCGAGGCAAGCTTCGGAGCGAGGAATCGGCCAAACTGGCGCCGATCTCAGGCGATCCACTCGGGATGCGCGTGAGGGCGACCAGGAGGCCTAGGCAAAGCAGACCCGCCAAGAACCAGTTGGGATGCTCCCGCAGACGCGTGGGCAGGTACTTGAAGGCCATGTTGGGCGTTTAGCCCTCTTTACTTTACGGGGCCAACGAATTGGTTTCGGGTTCTTTCACTTCGAGTACCCACTTACGGGGGCCCTGCTCAAAAACGTAGATACCGGCTTTCTCGGGGAGGCGGGCATGTTTACCGAGGACGCGCGTTTGCACGATTTCACGGAACTCTTCGCCGCGGTGACGGTGCTTGTCCCACACGACGCCCCAGCACCAGCCCACCGACATTTCCATCATGTTCCAATCGCCAATGGAGTCTCCCGCTACGAACCACGGCTGGTAAATTCCGTTCTCCTCTAAGGCCAAACGCTTGAGTGCTTCCCAGATGATGCCGGGCGGAAGGATGCGACTCGTGAACACGCCGTCCTTGACCTCGAGCAGGGTTCCCAAAGTGCGCTCGGTGGGAATGCCGAGGCGAGATCCGACGGCTGTCACACAGGCTTGCGGCGATCCACTCACAATCCAAGCTTTCTCGCCCGCCCTGCGGGCGATGTCGGAGACCGGGTGCGTATAGTAAATCGAGCCGGTCTTGATTCCGTGATCGATCATCCGCTTAGCGACCCCAACAATGTCCTCGGGGGAGTGACCCGCCTGGATTACGGCTTCCCATTCGTAGAGGGCGTTGTGGCCACCCACTGCTTGGATAGCCTTACAGATACGTTCGAAGCCTTGATAGTCCAGGTCAACGGAACCGTGGTGGTGGTCGTGACCGTCCGGGAGGATGGTGCGGTCAGCAAGTCCCTCGCGGACAAGTCCCCACGCCGTATGGAAGGCCACGTCGCCACTGATCAGGGTCCCGTCGCAATCGAAGATCCAAAGGGCGTCCTCGGGAGCTTCTCGAAAGAGTCTTTCCTGGATCTCGGCGGCTTCTACCTTCTTCAAATTCTCAGACATGGTAGGAAATATAACATGGGCTACGAGATCGAGACTTTCCCGGTTGGCGCCTTCCAATGCAACTGCTCGCTGGTTATGGACCCCGCGTCGAAGACGGTTTTTATCGTCGATCCGGGGGACGAGGCGGTGACGATTCTCGAACGCATCGATCACTACGGCCTCGTGGTTTCGGCGCTTTGGCATACCCACGCGCACATCGATCACGTGGGGGCCACGAAGTTCCTCTTTGAGGAGTGTCGTCGGCGGAATCGCGAGGCGGGGCGCCAAGATCCCGTCGTTTATCTGCACGAAGGCGATCGTTGGCTTTATGAAAACATAGCCGTTCAGGCCGCGATGCTGCGCTTTCATCCCTTCGACGTGACTCCGGAGTGGAAGCCCATCGTGGACGGGCAAACTTACGAGGGTTTCCCAGGGCTTCGGGCCCTCTTCACGCCGGGTCATACCCCGGGATCCTGTTGCCTCGACGTCAAGGGCGGGGGCACGTTGGAAGTCCCGCGCAGTTACCGCTTGGGGACCGAGGACCAGGCTCCAAGGGTCGTCCTCACGGGAGATACCCTGTTTCGTCAGAGCATTGGCCGCACGGATCTATGGGGCGGCGATTCCGCTCTGATTCTCAAGAGCATTCGCGCAAAGCTCCTGGGTCTCCCCGAGGATTCGGTTGTGGTGCCCGGTCACGGCCCTCTCACGACGATCGGCGCCGAGCGACACCGCAATCCCTTCCTCGTCTAGCTACTTCACGTAGGCGGGAGTGGTGCTGAGCCAACGCCATTCGTTGCGCGGGAGCTTTTTTCCGAGCGCGATCGCCTTTGCCTCGGGCGACTTGAAAAGCACCAAAAGACAACCGCCGCCGCCCGCTCCGCATGCCTTGCGTGCGATGGCGTTTTGGCCGCGCGCGAAGGTCCAGGCTTCATCCAGAACTGCGGCGTTCACCGCGGGGCTCAGGCGCAGACGCTCGTTCCATTCCTCATTGAGTAAATCGGGAAGCGCTTCATAGACGGACTTCTCTCCGTGCGTGCGCAGGAGCTGTGCGAGGTGTCCGGAGAGATCGCGGATGGCACCCAGGGACTTCTTCACGCGCGAGTCTCCTTCGTGGAAGGCGCGAAAGATTTGCCAGTTGTTGAGGCCAGAGTGGTGAGGTTTTCCGGTGTAGAGCAGCGCGCTCGTATCGCCCACCGCCCGTGCCGTTTTCTTCGAAAGTTGTTCGATCTCGCGGTGATTCGGCCCGAGCTTGAGTACGAGAAGACCCCCGAAGAGGGCCGGAACGTAATCTTGGTCGCCCGCCGGATGTTCGATCTCGGCGGCTTCCAGGTCGCGAATCTCCTGTTGCAGATTCCAAGGGTTGGAGCGCTTGGCCGGCACAAGTAGGGATGACTCAAGGGCGCGGCCGAGCGCGATGCCCAGTACGGATGACCCGCCGAGCCCCGACCCGGGCGGAGCGTCCGAGCGTGTCTTCACGTGCAGGCGCCCTAAGAATCCGCTGGATTTTACTTTTTGGTGTACGACGCGACCCACCCAACGAAGCGGGTTGCGGTCCGTGGTGTGCACAAGCGATTCTTCTAGCTCGCGGAGGGAGCCGTATTTGGCCGTACGCTTGAGGTCCGCGCTTTCAATTTCGATGACGAGACTCTTTTTGGATTTTTCTTGTTCGATGTCGACGGTCGCGTGTACGTCGATGGCCATGTGCACGAGTTCAAGGCCACCCAAGTGCAAATACAACGGCCACAAGTCAACAGTTCCCCCGGCAAGGTCGATCCGGCACGGAGCGCGCACCGTCGTTTTCTTTACAGATGCCAACCGAGGGCCCTCCAGAGGTAGATCGCCGACCCCTCGCCAATGAGGATCATCACACACAAAGCGTAGAGGATGCCGGTGGCGGACTGGGTGGAGCGGATGTCGACGGTTTTTTTGACCATGTAGATGAGGAGGCAGGGTGCGAGGAGTCCCCAAAGCACTCGGCTCGCAAGAATCAGTAGTCCGTAGAGACCCAGGCCAAAGGCCCCCTCGCCCGCAATGCCGAATAGCTCGGAGGATGACAGAGACTCGTATCCTGCTCCGGTCGAGAGATCCACGCCCAGGGGGCGACCCATGTCGTCGATGCCCCAGCCCTCTTGGGGCCTGAGGCCGATCACAAAGAAGAGAGTCCAAGCGGCCTCGACGGATTTGGCCGAAAGAGCCAGGATCGCTGCCCACACGACACGTCGGAGTTCGCGGATTTCCATTCCTGGCACGTTCAGGTACCAGTGACCCAGATTCTGCCCCATGAAAATCGAGCCGAGCACTGCGGCGCTGCTCACGAAGTTGAAAAGATCCCAAGCCCCGCGTCCCCAGAGACCAGGTACGGGGGAAAGGGCGAGGCATGCGAACCCCAGAATTCGCCCAAAACGCGCGGGAACAAAGGAGTAAAGCGCGCCCCCTATAAGCAAAAGTCCAAGCGAAAGAAGTTTCGGGACCAAAGCCACACTCTCTTTGCTGGCCAGCCACGCGGCGCAAAGAACAACTCCGGCCCCGATTCCCCAGGTGATTTTGAGGAAACGCTCCGAACTTTGACGTCGGTCCACCAGGAGGAGCGACATCGACCAACCCCACGCGAAACGCCAGAGCAATTCAAATCCTAAAATCGCCATGTTACTCTCGTATCCTACATGACTCTCGATTTTCGGACGATCTACGTATTGGGTCTGATCATTTGTGTCGGCGGCGCGGCAGCGTACTCCTTCCTTCGGCTTTACCGCCTGATGTGCCTGGCAGGAGCTGAGCATCCGATTCCGGATCTCGCACGCCGCAGTTTTCTGCTGCTGAAGTACGGCATTGGGCAAGCCAAGATGTTCCGCGATCCGCTACCGGGAATTTTCCATGCCTTCATCTTCTTTGGCTTTCTCGTCATCACACTCGGTTCGGTTGAGCACATTCTGGAAACCTTTTTCCGGGGATTCACTCTCGAGGGCGTGCCAGGCTACGCGGCCATCGCATTTCTGCAGGAAGTTTTTCACATTCTCGTTCTTTGGGCCGTTGCATACTTCGGCTACCGTCGCTTGGTTGCGCCGCCTCAACGTTTATCGAAGAACCCGAAGCATCAGCGTGACGGCCTTGTCGTGCTGTCGTTTACCGGTGGTCACGTCGTAGCCGGACTTCTGATGTTCGCGTTTTGGAACGCGGCCGGAAGTCATCATGGTCAAGGCGAGATTCGTCCCATCACCCAATCTTTGGGCACCCTCTTGGCTCGCTCGGGCGCATCGAAGGCCAATCTGGATTTTCTGGGCTGGATATTCTGGGCGCTACATTTGGCGACGGTTTTTGTTTTTGCCACCTACATCCCATTCTCTAAGCACCTCCACGTGTTCGCCGCGGGACCCAACCTTTTTCTTTCGCGCCTGCGTTCCAGAGGCACGTTTCGCAAGATCAACTTCGAGGACGAAACTCAAACGGTTTACGGCGTCTCGAAAATCACCCAGTTCACATGGAAAGACATTCTGGACACGTACTCCTGCACCGCGTGCGGACGCTGTAATCAGTTCTGTCCGACGGCAACTACGGACAAACCGTTGAAGCCCATGAAGCTCATTCAGGACCTGCGCGCTCATCTGATGGCTGTTGGAGACGAGCTTCTGCGTGATCCGTTGGCTGAGCCTTCGCAAAAACTCATCTCCGAAGAATCCGGAATCACCGAAGATACCGTTTGGGCCTGCACCACTTGTCGCGCATGTGTGGAGGCTTGTCCGGTGGGCATCGAGCATGTCGACAAGATCGTCGATATGCGCCGGAACATGGTGTTGATGGAGGGCAAGATGACAGCCGAACTCCAAAACACGATGAAGAACTGGGAGACGCAGTCGAACCCCTGGGGCATGGCTCCCGACACACGGGATGAATGGGCTAAGGGATTAGGCGTGAAAACCTACGCCGAGCATCCGACCGCCGAGTACCTGTTTTACGTAGGCTGCGCCGGAAGTTTCAACGCTCGGAACCAAAAAATCTCTACGGCGTTCGTAAAGATTCTTCAGACCGCAAAAGTCGATTTTGCGATTCTCGGCAAAGAAGAGCTTTGCAATGGCGAGACGGCACGCCGGGGCGGCAACGAGTATCTCTCCAAGGCGATGTTTGACGCGAATATCGAAGTGTTGAAGCGCTATAAGGTGAAGAAGATCCTTTCCACTTGCCCACATTGCTTCAACACGATCAAGAACGAGTACCCGGATTTCGGTTTTCAGGCCGAAGAAGTGCTCCACCATACCGATTTTATCGATCGCCTCATCAAAGATGGACGTATTCGTCCTGAGGGCAACGGCGGCGAGTCTCTCAGAATCGCTTTCCACGACAGCTGCTACCTGGGTCGCTACAACGACATCTACGAAGCGCCCCGAACGGCGTTGGCCGCGGTGCCGGGCGTGGAGGTCGTTGAGATGCCTCGGCACAAGAAGTCCGGTCTCTGCTGCGGGGCCGGTGGCGCGCGTATGTGGATGGAAGAAACTCTCGGTAAACGTATCAACGTAGAGCGTGCCGAAGAAGCTCTTGCTCAGAAACCCGACGTGATCGCCGCTGGGTGTCCCTACTGTCAGGTGATGCTCTCGGATGGCGTGAATTCAAAAGGCGAAGGCGAGAAAGTGAAGGTTCTCGACGTGGCCGAAGTCATCGCCAACAGCCTGCGCGGATGAGATTTGCCGGCACGGTGGTTGGTACCTTCTGGCTTGCGTCCTGCGCTTCGTCGCCGCCCTCCCAAGATCCTCAGGCCATTCAGGAGGAACTCCTCGGCGTCTTTCGCGATCGGGCGGACTCCGTGTTCGAACAAACGTCCTCGTGTCGTGCGGACGCGGTTCGTCGCCTGAGAGCGTTTGTCTTGAATCGGGAGGACGCGGGCCGGCTCGCTCAGGCGAGGGACGTTGGCGAGGCCCTGGATCTCCTGCGCGGCGTTTCACCAAACGAGTTTTCTGCGGCTCATGCCGAACTGCGAGACTACGGCGTGCACTTGCTCAGGGAACGGGCCTTAGGCGAAGAGCCTGCGGCCATCACAAAGCGCATTTTTGAAATCACCTCGGTGGCTTACGTGGTGAAGGACTGTCCGCTTTACGAGACGGCACGCCTCTTTACCCTTGTGCTGCGCAGTCATCCGAAACCCGGATGGCCGAAAGATCGGCGTCGGGAGATCTACGATGCGGCTCGGAACTTTGTTCGCGCCGAGCCCTTTGATTCGACCGGCTTTGTCCTGGCCGCCGAAGTTGCGGATGCCCTGGCTTTCAGCTCTCTGGTAAAAAAAGATCCCAAAGTGCGAGCCCAAATTCGTCGCATTGCCGCCGAGTCACGCATACGCGTGCGAGAGGCTGCGGACCAGAAATGGCTGGCTTATCCCCCTCGAATTCGCACTCTCATGGAAGAACTGCGGGAAGCCGTTTCCGATCTCAAGTTCGTCAACGCATGGGATTCACGTCCGAGGCGCGGACGGAATAGTGCGTTTTATCGATCGGGCGTACGTAGCCCGAGTTGAGAAGGATCACGTTGTTTCTTTCCACGCGCTCGGGTTGTCCGTAGAGAACGACCATCGTGCCCGGTGAGAGCTCTTGCGCCGGCAGCTGTTTGGATCCACTGGGGCGGGTATAGCGACCCACCACGCGGATGTTGCCACCGGAAATGGGGGACAGCAGGAAGGTCTCCTCACGTTTCTTGGGCGAAAGGTATTCGTTCCAGTCGAAGAAGCGATGCTCGACGAGGACTTCTACCTCGAAATCACCTTTGGTTTTAGCCACCGGAGTCACCTTACGGCTGCGAACGATGCCGGCCCAGGCTACTTGCGAGTCCTTGTACGCCTCAAAACGCGCGGCGACTTGCTTGGGGGTCGTGGCACGGTCGGCTTTGGCGTAGAAGCCAGCCTCGACGGGCGTGCCAGGTTGGTAGGTTGGTCGAGTAGCGCAGGCAGAAGCGAGAGTTGCGAGCATGAGGATTCGGGTAAGGCGGATGTACATGATCTCTTTATAGCGCTTTCCCGTCGAATTCGCGGATCGCCGAGAGGATCGCACGCGATTCGGGGCGCTGATCAACTAGGCTTGCCCGGAGTTTCTCCATAGCTGCCAGAACCGACGGGTCGTTTAGTCGCTTGGCGGCGACCACAGCGGTAGCGACGAGCTGATTGAGGTCGCGAAAACTTCGCGTACCTAGCGAGCGTAGTTGCTCGATATCGAAGATCTCCTTGAGCACAGGAGCGGCGGAAATACGCCCCATCGCACCAAGGGCGACCGCTGCGTTCCAGCGGACCTCGGTGTCGGGATCCTGCAGCAACAACTCTACGCGTTGGAGAGAGGCCTCGTCCTTCTGCTGTACGAGCCAGGAGGCAGCGATTTTGCGAACGGCTGAGTCTTTGTCTTCGGTCCACGCGGACACGACTGCTCGGCGGGCGGGAGTGACCAGCGTGGGATTGCGCATGAGCACATCGAGAAAGCCCCAAGATGCGTAGAAGCGGACCTCAGCGTCGGAATCGTGCACGTGACGCTCGAGAAAGGGCAAGCCCTCGGCCTCACCCATTTGGCCCAGAGTGAGGAGTAGGTATTTCTTCAGTCGGGCGTCTTGCGCGTAAGTTTCGAGTAACTCGCCGATGTCCCGGTAGAGAAGTTCCTTTTTAGCTGTCGGAAGCTGCGCGATCTCTTTGTCCCGGATCATCTGCTGCAAGGTTTGCGACATTCCGTACGCGGCTTGCCACCGATCACCCGTGGAGCGGGCCCCGCGGATGTCTTCGATCTTAGAGAAAACGTCCGTGGGTTTAGGGTGCAAAAGACCCTGAAAAAGCCTCCAGGAAGCCCAGCCCATGAACACCAGACACGGCAAAATAAAGAACCAAAGCATGTGGGATGCGGCTGGTGGCTTAGGGCGTGCGGGCGCTGACATGGAAAACGTCATAACAATGGCACCCCCAGGGGGGTCAAAGGCCAAGTTATCCACAAAAAATGTTCATAACTCTGAGTTGTTTGTGGATAAGCCACTAAAGACAATTTATTGACCCAGTAAAGAATTATTATGCCAATTATATCAAATACTTAAAAACAGCTTCAACGCTCCGCGCACTTAACTCTTAACCCGGTCTTACCGATGACTTGTCGTTACTAGAGAGCGCAATGAAGCGCTGTGAGAGGTGCCTATGACGACACGGATGTGGATGAAGCATGCCCGTTCCCTGGGTTTAGCGGGTCTCTTGATTGTCCCCGCCCTGCCTGCCCACGCCGTTCGGTACCTGGTTCGTGTTAAGGACGGGGCCGGCAACCAGAATCTCTCTCTTCGGCGCGAAGTGCGTTCGGCCAATCGCGTCGCTCTCGCACGTGAACTACGGATCCTCTCGGGAAGCGAGGAGGCGCTCGTATCGCTTCCGCGTACGGGCTTTGTCGTCTTCGATTCTCCAGACGAGGCGAGTGCGGAAGCCGCACTCATCGATCACCCACTCGTGGAATATTTCGAGCGGGATATTCGGTGGCAAACTTTTTCCTCGGACGACGGCACGGCTCCTTCGTCGCAAAGCAAATCTCCCTGGCTCGAAGACGTGATAGGTCTCGACGAAGAGGCGCCCGCGAGCGACGTAACCTACGACGGCGATGCGCCGGTGCTTGTTGCCGTCATTGATACGGGCGTGAATCTCGCACATCCCTATCTGCAGTCAGCACTCGCCGCGAACTCTGCGGAGGGCAACGGCAATACCTCTTCGGCCACCTCTGATCATGGCACGCATGTGGCGGGTCTTGTAAAAACCATTCGCGACCAAGCCATTCCACGTTTCCCGCAGGCGAAGGCGGTACAAATTCTGCCCGTGCGTTTTATTGATGAGAGCGGCGTGGGTTCCACGGCAGCCGCCATCGAGGGTCTCGAGTACGCCGCTTCGCGCGGCGCTCGGGTGGTGAACGCCAGCTGGGGCGCTCGGGGCCAAGAAGCATTTTCGCGTGCCCTCTATGAGACGATGGTAGAACTCTACAATCGTGACATCGTGATCACCGTGGCGGCGGGCAACGCCGAGCGGGGAGGACCCAACAACAACGACGTGATCCCGTATTTTCCCGCAAACTTTTCGATCCCGAGTCTGATCAGCGTGGCCTCGGTGACGCCCACCTATGAACTCGGTGACGGCACGACCCGCGTGTTCAAAAACGCACCGCTTTCGGATTTTTCGAATTACGGTAAAGGCACGGTCGACATCGCGGCCCCCGGATCGTTTACGGATATCTGGGGGGATTCTGCAGGCTTGTATAGCGCGAACGGTCGTTTCACCTCGGCAAGCAACGCCTACATTCGCAAGCGCGGCACTTCGATGTCCTCACCCCTGATTGCCGGTGTCGCGGCCGTGGTCCGAGCGATCAACCCCCAGCTCACCGCTTTTGAGGTAAAGAAAGTGCTCAATGACACCGTGACTCGCCAAAGCGGACTCCCGGTTAAGACCCAAGGCGTCGTGAACGCCGCAGCGGCTTTCTCCGTGGCTGCGGGCGCAAGCACGGGGGGCGACCACGGCCAACTGTCTGATTCGCCTTACTCCCAAACGAAGACCACGCCCACCGAGCTGCGTGATGTCGGCGGCTGTGCTTCGATTCAAGGTGGCGGCTCGGGCGACGGTCCGCTGGGAGGCAACTCCATGGGTCTTTTGAGTCTCGCCTTCGTGGTTCTGGCCCTGGCGCGTCAAACACGCCGCAAGAATTCCTTCGCGGACTCGGCTATAAACCCCGAGTGCTCGACCAGATCTTAGTTCTCTTTAACACCGGTTCATGGGCTCTCTGGGGCCCCTTCCTGCTTTTGGTTCTCTGCGGGATTGGTCTACCCATGCCCGAAGACATTCTCCTTTTTGCGGCCGGATTTCTGGGTGCTCAGTACGGCATTCATTTCGCTTCGACGGCGCTGCTCATGTACCTCGGCATACTCATAGGCGATTCGATGATCTTCGCGGCGGGCCGCTACTTCGGACCCCGTCTCTTGAGTACCCGTATTGGGCGTTGGCTGGTGGATGAAACGCGGCACGCCAAGGCCCAAGTACTTTTCAGAAAGTACGGCTCATGGGTGATCGTGGTGGCACGCTTTCTTCCCGGACTGCGCGCACCCACTTACCTGACTGCCGGCACGCTTCATTATTCAGCGGTGCGCTTCCTGATTCTCGACGGTTTGGCGGCACTCTTGAGTGCGCCCATTTTTGTTTGGCTTGGCCACTGGGCCTGGGGTCGTTACGCGGAGAACATAGACACGATTCGCCCCCTCCTTATGCGCGCCAAGGTTTACATCGGCCTGGGAGCGTTCGCGGTGATCGCCGTTGCAGCCCTCGTTTTCTGGTGGCGTTCCCGTCGCACGGCTTTGAAAGTTGAGAAGTCCCCGTGAAGAAGGTGCTCGTGTGCGCCTTCTTCTGGATCGCTTCCCTCGCGCAAGCCCGTGATGCCGTCCGAGTGTTGACCTACGATTCACTCCTTGGAAAAGGTTCTCTTGGAGAATGGATTGAGTCGGAGTTTCCGAAATTTTGCGACGGCTGTTCGGTAAAATTCGTGAGCACCAAAGAAAACTCTGGTCTTGTGGGTCGCCTCCGTGCGGACCGCAAGGCAAAACGCGCGGACTTCGACCTAGCTCTGGGCATCGAGGCGAGCCAGTATGGCGCAGCCCTGGAAGAAAAAATCGTTCAGCCGGGGCGCGTCTTTGACCGCGGCGCCTTCGCACTCATTGTGGACACGCACCGCTTCCCCGAGAAGGACTGGCCGAAGTCTTGGACGGAAGTACCCGTGAAGCTTGCCGGAAAAGTTCTCGTTCAAGATCCCCGTTTGAGTGCGCCTGGCACGGGCTGGTTGCGCATGATTTTCGAGATGAAGGCGCTCTCACCTGCCGAAGCTAAGAGGGCCGTCTTGCGGGTGTTTCCTTCGTGGAGCTCGGCCTATTCCGCGTTCTTGGCCGGGGAAGGCGTGGCCGTATGGAGTTATCTTTCGAGCGAAGCGTATCATCGTTGCAGCGAAAAGAAGCCTGAAGAGCGCGCTCGCTATCGCGCCTTGCCGCTCACCTATCCGGTACACGAGGAGTATGTTGCGCGCGTGTCCGGGCTCGAAGGCAGTGTTGAGCAACCCGCCCGCGCCACCGATGCCGCTCGATTTCAAGACTTCGTGCTCTCAAAGGTGGTGCAGGAAAAAATCCCCACGCTCAATTGGATGTTTCCAGCGGATGTCACGACTCGCCTTCCCGAATGTTATCGCGCGCTCCCTCGAATTATTGAGTGGAAGGCGGGCTCCCTCCCGAAGGCGAAAGACCTCAGGAGATGGACGGACGAGTGGAGCCTCTAGGAACCGTTTCGTCGCTGCGCAATCGCGGAGAAAAAATAGCGGCTGCGGCCGTGGTTGTTCTGCTTAGTTTATTTCTGCTGCTGCCGATCATGCGGTCCATCGGACAGTTGCTGTTAGAGGCCGACCTATCGGCTTTGTCGTGGATTTTCTGGAAGATTATCGGACGCTCGCTCGGAGTGACGGTTGTTCACGCCGCCCTCGCGGCCGTTATTGCGGCGTCCCTCGGAACATTGATGGGCTCGGTGTTGGCTTTTGTACCGGGTCGTAGCGGGCGGCAGGTGTCGGATGTGGTGCAAGCACTCGGTTCACTCATTTTTGCCTTTCCTGGGGTTCTCAGCGCCCTGCTTGTTTTAGGCTGGGCCCGCTCGCTCGCCTGGGTGCCTGGGACGGGTCTACCCGCGATTATCTTGGCCCATGTCCTTATTAACGTGGCGTTTCTTACTTCCAATGTGAACGAACGCTTGCGTGCGGCCTTTGCGGCGGGTGGGCTGGATCGGTGGGAGGCGGCCGCCACCCTCGGCGCTCGACGCTTGGATCTGATCCGCGTTGCGCTCGGTCCTCTTTTGCGTGCCGAGCTTTCCGTGTGGCTCCCGCTGGTGTTTCTGTGGTCTTTTTCGGCCTTCGCGACGGTCGTGATACTGGGCGGCTCTCCGGCGACGGCCAATCTAGAAGTGATTCTCTTTTTCAGTCTACAGAATGCCGACGACTCGGCTCGCGTGCTGGTGTTGATGTTGTTGCAATTTTGCATTGCGTGTCTCACCGCACGGTGGGCGGAGCGCGTCAGTCGCGGTTCTCAGGTGAGTTCCGGTAACGACGTGTCGAGCCAAGCAATGGAAGGTTCGCGTTTTGCGTGGCCTGCATGGAGCGCGGTTGCGATTGCCGCTCTGCTTGCGCTGCCCTATTTACCGACTCTTGCGGCCCCCCTGCGTTTGGTTCTGAGCGGTGGGGATGCGCCGGACGGCTTTGGGATTGCGGTGGGCGTGACGCTCGGACTTTCACTCATGGCGGCAATCACCTCATTGGCGTTCTTTGAGCTCGTTGTCCGAGCGGGAAGTCTTCAGCGTCGGCGACTGACGTACGGACTCGGACTTTCGACGACGTTCTTGGCTGCGGCGTGGATTAGCTCGGGGATCGATCGCGCCCTGGATTCTACAGTGAGCCAAGTACTGGCGGCCGGGTTTGCGGTGTCGATCGTGCAGTGGCCTCTGATCGCATTTTGGGTGGAACGGCAAGCGGCGGCCTTGCCCGAAGAACTTTGGGAGTCGGCGATTACGTTGGGTGCACCTCTGTCCGAAGTGCATAAGCGCGTATTGCGTCCACAACTCGGTTCGGTGCGCCGTCGCTTGGCCTGGGTTGCCTTTCTTGGAGCTGCGGGAGAGTTGTCTTTCTCTTCCCTGTTTCTTCGCGATGTTGAGACTGTCGCCTTGTTGAGTCGCCGTCTGGCTTCGCGCTACGATTTTTCGGGATCCCTTTGGGTGCTTTCGTTCCTGGTGCTTGTCAGTGTGGGCGGGTTTTTGCTTCAACAAAGGCCGAGGATCCGATGAGTTTGAGTTTTGATCAGTTTCTTTTTCGTGTCCCTGGACGAGACGAAGCCTCTGCGCACGGAACGGTCGGTGATTCGGAGCGCGTGGTGATTCGCGGTCCTTCGGGGTGTGGGAAAACCACTCTCCTGCGTAGTCTGGCGGGTCTCACTCAGAGTATCGGCGGCTCCGTACAGCTAGGAGCGCGCGACCTTACTCAGCTGGCGCCTCAGGATCGTCACCTGGGTTTTGTGTTTCAGGGCGGAGCTCTTTTCCCGCATTTGAGCGTGGCGGAAAACGTGGTGTTCGGGTTGCGGTATTCCCCTAAGGGTCGCGATTGGAGCGAAGACATGCGTGCCCGTCACGTTCATCAATGGCTTGCGAAGGTGGGACTCGAAGGCTTTGCGGAACGAGCCCCGGCGGCTCTGAGTGGTGGCGAACGCCAACGCGTGGCCTTGATTCGCGGTCTCATTTGGGAGCCCGCAGCCTTGCTGCTTGATGAACCTCTGTCGGCCGTGGACCCGGATCGGCGCGGAGAACTTCAAGCTTGGATTAAGGAGTTGCTGGCCGAGCGTCCCGTCCCCACCCTCATAGTGACTCATGACGCCGAGGAGGCCCGCGTGCTTGGTACGCGTGTCGTGGAATGGAACAACGGAAAAGTCTCGTTTTAGTGCTCTTGAGCGCCTTGTTGCCTGCGGCCTGCACTCCAAAGGGTCCGGACAAAACGGCCCTGCCTCGTCCCGGCGAGAATCACCTTTTTCAGATCTATATCCTTCGCGACCAAGCCGGGGGCGGCGCCTGGTTTCCGTTGGCCGAGACGGCCTGGTCGACCGAGCTTCCGGCCCGAATTGAGCAATCGGTCGTGAGTGACGACACAGAGACCGAAAGAATTTTGCGCGATTGGAACGCCCGCCCGGCAGATGTGTTGCTCCTCGGTCCCGGGCGGCCGGCCCAAGTTTGGAACAAATTGCGCTTACCGAAGGCCGTCAATCGCTTGACGCTGACCGTTGGCGAGGAAGTTTTTGAGGGAGCGGTGTCCGTGACCCCCGACAAAGAGGGTCTGAAGAAGCTTCTGAAGGATGTTTGTACGGAGAAACTCGGCAAAGATTGGCAGGGCTGTCGGATCGAATCGAAGTCGGAAGGGGAGGCCTTTGCTTTCTTGGAGCGTAGTGCCGAGGTCGGACGTCGACCGATGAAAGTACGCTTAGGTCGGGGTGATTTGGGTTCCCAGGTCCCGGTCGCCTTGGAAGTTTCTATTCGCTGGCCGAGCTTGGTGCGCAGTCTTATCGAGAAGTCTCGTAAGAACGAGGTCTCGGAGGGCGTCTATCGAGTGCAAGCATTCTCCGGAAACTTGGAGGTGAAACTTGGTACTCAGCTCTCCGGTGACGACTCGAAGGCGCTCAACGATCGTCGCGAAAGGTGGTTGTTGGGCGAACTTTCCGGGAATTCGCACAAGTGAGGGTTGTCTTCGTTCACGGGTTTCTGGGTTCGAGTCTCAACTGGGGACCCGTGATTCACAAGCTTCGGCCGCTCTTGCCGGTGGGAACGGAGCTCTCGGCAGTAGACCTTTTGGGCCACGGTGTGCGTTCGCAGGGCACTGGCCCCCTCACCCTCGATGCCCTGGCACGAGACGTGTTGAGTCAGATTCCTGAGGGTCCATTTTTGGGAGTCGGCCATTCTTTTGGGTTGAGACCTTTGCTGCGAATCTCAAAATGGGAGCCGAGTCGGCTTCGGGGGATTGTGGCAGAAGACAGTTCTCCTGTTTTAAGTGATTCCGGATTTCGGGAGATCCGCACTATTTTGGAAGCGGTTCCCGTTCCATTTAAAGGCCGGCCCGAAGCCCGGGAGTTCCTAGAAAGCTTCTTTGGTCCGGGCTCTCGAATGTCCCGGTTCCTGCTGGCTCAGATTCGCGAACGTCCGGAAGGACATACTTGGCGCTTTGATCGGCAGGGCCTCCAGCAGCTTTTAGGGGAGTCCCATCAAGAATCGCTTTGGACCGAATGGGCTGATTTCGAGGGTCCTATCAGCATGATCCTTGGGGGCAACTCAAGCTTTGTGAGCTCCGAGCGTCGTCAAGAATGCTTGATTAAGCGTGGTCAAAAACCCCTTTGGATTGATCAAATTCCCTCAAGCGGGCATTGGGTTCATGCCGATCAGCCTGATCACTTTGTGGCTAAGCTTGCGGAACATCTGACAAAGATGATTTTGACCAAGTGGTCACCTTGATTTGACCACTTGATCAAGTGGTCACTTGGTCAACTTGCGGTCTTGGAGCGAGTGATCTCGGTCACATTGTTGACCGCTTGTTCAAACGCTTTGCGCGCACGAACCCGACGTAACACCAAAATGGCCAAGAGAAGACCTACAACCAACCCACCTACGATCACGAGAGTGTCGGGAGGTCCGGCGGAGAGCTTCTCTTGAGGACGTTCTTTCTTTTGGGGAGGCGGTGCCTCGGCTACCGGCTCTTGCTCAAGTTGACTAGGCGGAGGCTCGTCAAAAGACGAAGGCTGGGATTCCGTTGGAGTTTGGAGGGTACCGGTCGCATTGGCCGCGGCGACCTGATCATCGGCCTTGGGAGTCGGAACTTCGGCGGCTTCAGCTGTTTGGGCCTGAGCTGCCTCCGCGTTCAGTTGCGCAATAATTTTTTGCAAAGCAGCCGCGGTGTCGATGTGGACAGGTTGGACGCGCAGGACCTGTCCGATCTCGATAAGGTCCGGATTGCTGATATCCGGATTGAGAGCAGCAATTTCACGCCAGGTTCGCACGTCCCCAAAACGGGCATGCCCAATTTTCGACATCCAGTCGTCAAGCTGAACGGTGTGGCTTTCGAGCTCCATGCCGAAGTCCTGAGCGAACACTTTCATGTCGCGCGAATCTTCGGGACGAGACGGAGAGTTGTAATAGACGACTTCGCCCGGCGCCAGGCCGCGGTCGGAGTTCCAGGACTTCAGGAACTCGGCCCGGTCAGGTCGTCCGTAGATCTTTTGCGAGACGCTTTTCCAAGTCTCTTCCGAACTGCGGACGAAGTAGAAGGCGTTGAGCCAGCGTCCATCGGATGACTGAAAAGGAGCGGCGGCAATCTGAGGGGTGCGGCTGTGAGCCGTGCGGCGGGGGGTCCTGGCTGCCTGCTGTCGACGACGAACTTGAGCCTGGCCGCCCTCGTTAGGCAGAGCCGACGACTCGGGAGTGGCGACACTCTCGGTCAGACCCGCGTCATTTGCGGAAGCCTGGTCCTCGCGGAAATCTTGACCGGAGGAGCAAGCGGCGATGGACAAGACGGTGCCCAGCGAGACGAGCGAGAAGGATAAATCCCTCAGGCGCACGTGTGGACGCAGCTTTGCCATTCGACTTCTAGTCTAAGTCTTATTTTTCCGGCCGCAAGGTGCCATAATCCTGACTCCATGACGAAATTCGGGATCGAAGTGCTTGCCCAGGATCAGAAACTTCGCGAAAGACTGCGCGGCAAGCGCGTGGGCCTACTGGGTCACCCCGCTTCCACTGATCGGAAGTTACGGCACAGTTTGGACCTGTTGAAGTCGTTTCCTGAGATTGAATTGTCGGCCGCCTTCGGTCCCCAACATGGAATGCGCGGCGACAAGCAAGACAACATGATAGAGAGCGAAGACTTTTCGGATCCGACTACGGGAATCCCTGTCTTCTCTTTATACGGCAAAGTTCGTCGTCCTACTCCGCAGATGATGGCGAGCTTCGACGTGCTGCTGGTGGACCTGCAGGACGTGGGATGTCGCATCTACACCTACTTCACCACTCTCCTCTATGTTCTCGAAGAGTCTGCCAAGCTAGGAAAAGAGATCTGGGTGCTGGACAGGCCTAATCAGGCGGGCCGACCGATCGAAGGCAACCGCCTCGAACCCGGTTGGGAGAGTTTCGTGGGCGCGGGGCCGGTTCCCATGCGGCACGGCCTCACTCTTGGCGAAGCGGCTCTTTGGATGAACTCGCACTTCAAGCTCGGCGCAAAACTCGAGGTCGTGAAGATGGAAGGCTACGACCCGGCCGCTTCTCCCGGTTACGGTTGGCCGCTCGGCGAGTTCTCGTGGGTGAATCCGAGTCCGAACATTCCGACCCTTTGCACCGTACGCTGCTATCCAGGTACGGTGTTGCTCGAGGGCACGAATCTCTCCGAGGGACGAGGCACCACCCGTCCGCTGCAGATTTTTGGTGCGCCGAGTATGGACGCTGCCAAGGCACTCCGTTTCCTCAACAACTTCGCACCCGAGTGGTTGCAAGGGGCCCATTTCCGTCCCTGTTTTTTTGAGCCAACTTTTCACAAGCATAAGGGTGAGCTTTGTTCGGGTCTGCAGATCCATGTCGACGACTCACTTTACTCACACACGAATTTTCGTCCCTTCCGCTTCATGGTGGGATTATTCAAGGCACTAAAAACGGAACAGCCCGGCGTGCTCGAATGGCGACAACCTCCTTATGAATACGAGCACGACCGCTTGCCGATCGACTTATTGAACGGTGGTACGCGCATCCGTGAGTGGGTGGACGAACCTCGCTCAACCGCGCGCGACCTCGAGGCGTACTTGCAACCCGAGGAAGAGGCTTGGCGTCGGGAGCGACGCCCATTCCTGCTGTATGCAGACGGCTGAAGAGCTGGTCGTTCTCAAGTTTGGCGGATCGAGTGTGGCCACGCCCGAGAAACTCCGCGACGTCGCACGTCTGATTCGTGCCCATCGAACGCGCCGGTCTCGTGTCGTGGTGGTGGTGAGCGCGATGGGTGACACCACGGACGATTTACTGGAGTTGGCTGGCAGAGTTTCACCTCATGCGCGCGCTCCGGCCTATCGACGCGAGATGGACATGCTTCTCACTGCCGGCGAGCGAATCTCCATGTCGCTCCTGTCCATGGCCCTTCATGACCTCGACGTGGAATCGCTCTCGTTCACGGGTTCGCAAAGTGGCATTGTCACCGATACCGTTCATGGTGAGGCGCGGATTGCGGAAATTCGGCCGACGCGCGTAAAAGAAGCACTCGATCGGGGTCAGGTTGCGATCGTAGCGGGCTTTCAGGGAGTCAGTCGTCTCAAGGAAATCACGACGCTTGGGCGCGGCGGCAGCGATACCACGGCCGTGGCCCTAGCCGCGGACTTAGGCGCCGTAGAATGTCTCATCTATACGGACGTCGATGGATTTTACAGCGCCGATCCTCGCAAGGTTCCCGCCGCTCGGCGATGGACTTGCGTGGGTTGGGACACCGCGCTCCTCGCAGCACACTATGGTGCGCAGGTTTTGCACCCGCGTTGCGTGGAGCTCGCATGGAAACATGGTCTGGCGTTGAGGGTGCTCTCGACCTTCTCGGATTCCGAGTTAGAAAAACAAGATCCATCGGCAATTGGCCGATCAGGAACGCTCATCACAGGAGTTATCGGTATGCAGACAGGCTTCGAGGGTTCCCAGGTTCTGAGCGTGGCACTCCAACGTGGGCTCGCTCGCATTGACGCGAGCGACTCCGAAGACGCATTGATTCGTTGTCATGCCGCCGGACTCAAGGTTCACGGCTGGAGTACGGAAAACGGACGCTTGCGGATTCTCGTCGAGAGCCCAAAACTCGCCGAAGCCATTGCCCTCTTTCCCGGAGCTCGATGGGAGACGGGACTGGCTCGCATTGCCTGCGTGGGGGTGGGTCTGCTGCAATCTCCCGAGAGCCAAGCGATCTTTTTGGCTGGGTTGCGCAAGGCCGGCCTCAAGCTTTGGGCCAGTTCCGCGACTCCCGTTGCGCTGGAAGCCGTGGTGACGGATTCCTCGGCCTTGGATGCCGCGGTTCAAGGCCTGCACGATGCATTCATCGGGTAAGCTTGGACTATTTGGTGAGATAGAGCTCAAGCACGCGCTTGAGAACCTTAGGGACCACGCCGTACTCTACGAGACGCCCATTCACGTAGATCGACGGCGTGCCTTGGATGCCGGCCGCGGTCCCCTCTTGAGCTTGTTCTACGATGGCTTGGTGGGTGGCGTAGTCCTTTAAACAGGTTTCGAGTTCTCCCTCCGCGATGCCGTGGCTAAGCGCGGTTCGCTTGAGGAACTCTTCGTTCAGCTTGCTTTGGTTGGAGAAAACGGTTTCCGCGTAGAGATGAAAAGCCTCGTCTCCCTTAGCAAGGAACAAGCAACGCCCAGTCTTGGCCGCTGAGCAGGCCATTGCGTGACCCGAAGAAGTCATTTTCGGATTGCAGCTGCTGTCGAGCGGGTAGTCCTTATGGATGAGCCGAATCTTGTCGCCGTAACCGCGAATGATCTCAGGCAAGGTGATGGCGGCCCGTGCACAGTGGGGACACTGGAAGTCGCTGAACTCGATGACAGTGATAGGGGCGTCTTTGGGCCCACGGACAGGAAATCCCTCGGTGTTGAATGTGCGCACCGGTTCTGCCAAGTGCTTTTGAACGATGGCGTTCAGCATCGAGTCGTCGATCCCCGGACCGAGCGAAGTACGTGCGATGGCGGGTGCCAACGCATGAAGCCCGGCTAACACGATCGCCGTAGCAATGGCCTTTGTCGGCGGCGGCGAGAAGGCCGCGCTCGGTGAAGCTGCGGACTGTGGCCGCGCACGCCAGGTGCGCCAGGCGACGAACGCGATCACCACGTTGATAAGATAAGTGACGAAGCACATCAGGCAGAGCGTCTTGAGTACGGTCACCGAAACAAGGGCAAGCGCGACGGTGGGCACCAGCGCGAAGGCCGAAACGAGCAGGAGGATCGTAGCGCCCTGCGTGGCATCCTTCTCTCGACGATCACTTGCCGCAAAAGAGGTCTGTATGGCGACCACGATCAAGACGGCATAGAAGAACATTCCCAGAACCGAGGTGGGTATACCTCCGATCGCACTGTAGTTGGAAAGCGCAACGACATCGCAATTGAAAACCGCGCTCACGTTACAGAAAGATTTCTGTGCCATGCCTTCCGAGAGCAGCCCTTCGCGATGCCATAGGGAATAGAGCGCATCCAACCAGCCGAGGAGCGCAACGCCCATCAGGATTTGCAATGCTTTGCGGAAGGTGGTGTCGGAGAATGTGGACGTGCCTTTTGCCATTGGGACTAGAACATAAACCCGATCTCGAAGAACGGAAAGTTCAGTCGCAGCGGGAAGTGAAAGGTGAATCCCGCCGCCGTGCGCAGGTTGTCGGTAATGGCCCAATCGAGGCCGGCCGTTAGTGAGCCTAGGAGAGTGGTTTCACCTAAGCCTTGGAGATTTCCGCTTCCCCGGAACACAAGTAAGTCGAGGCCTCCGCCGAACAGGGGGGTCAGGCGTGTGGGCAGAACGTGGACGCGGGCTGAGGCACCGAAGGACTGTATCTGCAGGTCGTCCCAGCTAAAAAAGCCGGTGCCCCCACGCCATTGGAGCGACTCATTGCTTTGATACGCCAAGGAGACCCCGATGAGTGACGGAGCAGGATCGCCGAGGCCCACCGACACCGTCCAGGGGTTTGTCGTGCGTGAGAATGCAGCGGCAGTACCGGGACAAGCAACGAAGCCGAGAATCCCCAACGAGAAGGCGAAGTGGAGGCACGAGACTTTCACTGGGGAGATGATAGCATGGTCGCTGTGCGACTTTTGAGGCTCGGCGTCCTCCTTTTGGCGGCCCTCTTAGTGGGTTGGACGTTTACGCGCGGCTCGCTGTTTCGCGTTTCTCGAATCGAAGTGAGCACGGAGGACGAGGCGCTCGCGAAGTCGGTGCGCGAACGTTTTGTGGGACTCTTTGGACGGGGTCTTTTTTCGGTATCCCTGCAGTCCTTCGACAAAGATATCCGCTCATTTCCGCGTATACGTAAAGTTTCGCTCCGTCGAATATGGCCATCGACGATCCAAGTGCGTTTGGAGCTTCGCCCGGTCGCCGCGATCGAGTTTCGGCAGGGACGTCTCTGGACCGTGGACGATGAGGGCATGCCGATCGAGACACTCGTTTCTCCGGTGGCAGCGCCTCTTTTGCGAGGCCTGGGCGACGACTTAGAGACGCGTAAGCAGGTGTGTGGATGGCTCGCGCACTTGTCGGGATTCGAGGGAAACCATCTCGATGCACTCAACATCGACGAGGTAGAATGGAAGAAAGATCGGGGCCTCGTAGTCCATCTTTCTGAGCTCGATCTGGAAGTCGAACTCGGATTTGAAGACTTCCAGGAAGCTCTCTCTCGCGCCGATTTGGCGATGGGGGTTTTGCGCTCCCGCCCCTACCGAGCGAACTTTTTGGACGCAAGTTCGGTTCGCCGAGTTGTCGCGCGCGGTGCCCCAAGCTTGCAGAATCCTGAATCTAGTTTAACCTTTAGAGAGAAATCGCGTCGCGACGGCCGCCCGCATCGGACCGAGCCTGCTGCGCGTTAGAAGTCGTGGTTTGCGCCACGTCAAAAACTGGCCCGGGGGCAATGGTGATGATGAAATCGGAAGAATACGTCGTCGGACTGGACTTCGGTACCACTAAGATCTGTGCCGTCGTCGGCCAGATGATCGAGGCGCCTACGAGCGATTCGGGCATGCAGCTGAAAATCCTCGGAGTGGGTCGCGCACCCTCGACGGGAATCAAAAAGGGCGTCGTCGTCAACATAGACGCTACCGTCGAAGGCATCCGGAAAGCCGTGGAAGAAGCTGAGCGCATGGCGGGCGTGACGATCGACAAAGTCGTCGTTGGCGTTGCCGGTTCTCACATCAAGGGACTCAACTCCACGGGGGTTGTCGGAATCAAGGGCAAGGAAATCGAGAAGGGCGACATCAATCGAGTCATCGATGCGGCTCGTGCGGTCGTGATTCCGGCCGATCGGAGTGCTCTGCATGTTCTCCCTCAAGAATTCAAGGTTGATGATCAGGACGGTATTCGTGATCCCCTTGGCATGATGGGCACTCGTTTGGAGGCCAAGGTTCACATCGTGACCGCGGCCCAGAGCGCCATCCAGAACATCATTCGCTGTTGCAACAAGATCGATCTCCAAGTGGCGAGTCTCGTGCTTCAGCCCCTCGCCTCAGCTAAGGCCGTGCTCTCACAAGACGAGCGCGAACTCGGCGTGGCATTGGTGGATATCGGCGGCGGAACCACGGATCTGGCGATCTTTCATGGCGGCAGTATCGTGCACACTTGCGTGTTGCCGATCGGCGGCAACCATGTCACCCAAGACCTAGCCATCGGTCTTCGTACCCCACAGGGCGATGCCGAACGACTCAAAGTCACGAGTGGCTGTGCCCTGAAATCCATGATCGACGGTCACGAAACCGTGGAAGTTCCCAGTGTGGGTGGCCGTCCGGCTCGTGTCGTGGATCGTCGTCTGCTCGGCGAAATTATGGAGCCCCGCATGGAAGAGATCTTCCAGCTCGTCAATCGCGAGATTATCTCGAGCGGGTGTTCGGACATGCTCGGCGGCGGTATCGTTCTGACGGGCGGCACGACACTCATGCCGGGCGCACTTGAGCTTGCTGAGTTTGTGTTCGACCTGCCTGTGAAGCGCGCGGCTCCGGAAGGACTCGCGGGTTTTGCCGACATGGTGGCCTCGCCTGTCTTTTCGACGGCCGTAGGACTGGTGCTCTGGGGCGCACAGGACAAAACGGCCCTTAGCCGTAAGTCCGCCGTTTCCGGAGAAACCGTCGGACGCGTGAAAGAAACCATCAAGCATTGGCTCGGAGAGCTGTTCTAAATATTTCATCGTTTTGAACCTGGGAGGAACTCACATGTCTTTTGAACTCATGGACGAAGAAACTGCGGCCAGCGAAGCGGCTCGCGAAACGGCCGTTCCCGAAAATATGCTCGGCGAGGTGATTCTCGGCGCGAATATCAAGGTTATCGGCGTGGGCGGAGGCGGGTGCAATGCCGTTAACGCCATGGTGCGCTCTGGCCTGACTGGTGTGGAGTTCATTACGATGAACACGGACCGCCAGGCGCTCGGCAAAAGCTTGGCGTCCAAGAAAATGCAGCTCGGCGGCGTTCTCACCAAGGGCCTCGGCGCCGGGGCAAATCCGATGGTAGGCAAGAACGCGGCCGAAGAAAGCCGTCAAGAGATCGTGGAAGTACTCAAGGGCGCGGACATGGTCTTTATCACGGCGGGGATGGGCGGCGGAACAGGCACCGGCGCCGCTCCGGTGATTGCTCAGATCGCTCGTGAAATGGGCGCACTCACGGTTGGTGTGGTGACGAAGCCCTTCTTCTTCGAGGCACCCAAGCGCATGAAAGTCGCCGAGCAAGGGCTCGCTATTTTGCGTGAGAGCGTGGACACGCTTGTACAAATTCCGAACCAACGCTTACTCAACATCGTCGACAAAAAAACGACCGTCCTGGAAGCCTTCGCCAAAGCCGACGAAGTCTTGCTGGCGGCCGTGCAAGGCATCTCGGACCTCATCAACATTTCTGGTCACATCAATCTCGACTTTGCCGACGTGCGCACGGTCATGACCGATCGGGGTCTAGCCCTCATGGGCACGGGTGTGGCCGATGGAGAAAATCGCGCCGTGGCCGCTGCGCACATGGCGATCTCCAGCCCGTTGCTGGAAGACGTTTCTATTCGTGGCGCCACGGGTATCATCATCAATATCACGGGTCCCGAGAACCTCACGCTGCATGAAATTCATGAGGCGGTGTCTCTGGTAACGGAAGAAGCCGATCGCGATGCCGAGGTGATCTTCGGTTCGGTGTTCCACAACAACAACACTGACCAGGTGAAAGTGACGGTAGTGGCGACCGGCTTCCCGTTGCCGCAACCCAAGAACTCGTTGAATGTACCGATGCACGCGGCGCCGCAGTCTCAAGCCTCCACGCTTAGCCAAGCTTTTGAGCAACGTGCGCCGATGCCGACTGCACCCCAGTCGACCCCACAATCGACCGCTCAATCGACCCCGCAGTCGACCACGGTCAGTGCCGAATCTCCCTGGGTAGCGGCCCAACGTTCGATGTCTTCGCAGATCGTGCAACCCGCCTCTCGTGCGGAAGCGGCTATCGCTGCTTTTGAAAGTGAGCCGCTGCATGAGCCGGCGCCGCAAGCGGCTGTATCGGGCGAGATGGACTTCGACGAGGAGCCCGTTCCGGCGGCTCCTCTTGAGAACGCCTCTGACGCCCAAAGCCAACTGAGCCTCTCGCTCATGCAAGCGAAAAAAATTGCTCAGGAGCTCGGCCTCCGCCCGTCGGCAGCTGAGGACCTCGAAATCCCTGCGTTCTTGCGTAAGGGCATCTCCGATGCCTCAAACAACCGCAGCTAACGGGGCGGTTTAGGCCGCCCGACGGGTAACCGTGGGGCGGTGGGGAGCAAGTCCCGGATACAAGCGAGTTTCCAGTTCGCGTCCTACGCGGCTGAGCAGACGTAGTGATTCGCGCGCCTCAAGTTCCGTGAAAGCGCGTCCCGTGTGCACGCAAGTGTTGCGCAGTTTCTGTAGACGTAAGAGATCTTGGGCAAATGTCACAAATTCCGGGTCCTGCAGACGACTTGGCGAAGTCACCAACAGCAGGGTGGCGACGTCGGCAAAAGTCGGGGAAAAGCGGAGCGGATCTCCGGTGTTGGCGAGAAAGCGCAGTGTTGCCATCCACTGACCGCGCCGGAAGGCAGGGCTTGTCACGGCCAGAAACGGATCAAGCTCGGTTGGCTGCGCGAGCAAAGCCTTGAGGTATGTCCCGGTTTCGCCCCACTCGCTGGCGAAGCTTAGGCGCCAGCATCGAGCCAGCGACGCATCGAGCGCGATGAATCCGGCGAGGCAGGTGAGGCGGTGGCGTTCTACTCCTTCGTTTTGCAAATTCGTGGGAACTTCTTGGCCATCGCTCCAAGTTCGGAAGACCGACCAAAAAAGTTCGGAAGTGCGTAGGAGCGCCGAGGTCACGAGATTCTCCGCGGGCCTTTTCTTGACCATCCAGGATCGCGCAGGCATTTGATCCAGTCGCAGAACTCTTCACGGAACTGGGTGTCGGAGGCGAGAACGCGTTTCCATTCTTCGAGCTCGGCACGCGAGAGGCCGCCGGCCAGCCATCGCTGGAGAAAACCATCGAGTTCTCGCGCGTTGAAGACCACGGCAGATTGGCTCATGTTCCGTACCCCACGATGGCGCCATCGAGAAAGTGTTTGGCTTCGGCGATATGTTCTTCTACTTGTCCGAGGTGAAGGCCCAGGAGTTGCGCGATTTCGGGATTGAGCAATCCTTCGAGATGTAGCTGATAGCTGAGCTTACAGTTTTCGGGTAGGCGGTGTGTAATCGCAACGAAAGCGTCGTGCATGATACCCGCGAGAGCGCTCGAGGTGTCCGGGCCTGATTTGACGTGCCCGCCGAGCTCGAATGATCGGTGCATCTCGGGGTGTTTCTCGGAGCGAAAGCGATCGCAGGCGCGGAGTAGGAACAGCGGCAACGACCAGGGTCCGCGAGCGTCTTTGTTCCACGACGCACGCAACTCATCCCACTCGCCACTTTCGGCTAGGTACTCTTTGAACTCATTCTTGAGGAGTTCGAGGGAGCTTTTTGACGGTGTCGTACCCCAGCGAGAGTAGCCGCTGAAATGCACGGCTGTTACAATCGAATCAAGGAGATCGCTAAGATAGCGAGATGACGATGATTCTTTCGCAAGATCTTCGAGCCGACTCCGGTCATCTCGATCCAGCCAATCTTTCCAGAGGTCCCGTTTTCCCACGTCTTTCGCACCGCGCTGGATTCCCATATCAAGTCTATCGGTGCATCGCGTCAAAACTTAAGTTCGGCTCTCTCCTATTCTTGATTGTTCCTTTTATTACAGAATCTTACGCGAATTCCTTTTCCGTCGATAAGGTCTCGGGTTTGTACCGTCTTAAGGGCCCAACGAGCACTGTCCCCGAGGTTCTGACGTCGCGTACCGCGACTCAGGGGGGGGACTGCAAAGGCCGTTCGACCGTGGACCTGGTTCTGAAGTTCCCCACTTCGCCGACGGCCTGGCTCGAGTCCGTGCCTACGAGGATAGAAGGGGTCTGTGACCTCTCGGCAACGCCTCAGGGGGAAGGTTTTGAGTTTCGCTTTTCGTACCCCGTCCAAGGCAAAGCCTCCGACTGGGTGCTCCGTACCTTGGTGTTCTCGACGCCCTCGAGCTTCGTTGTCGATCACTGGGTTGAGCGGGCCCAGCCGTCTGCGAGAACGAAGAATACCGCAGCTAAGGTGGCGAAGCCCAAAAGCAAAGCATCCAAGTCCGACAAGTCTCCTTTCGAGGCGTTACCCGAAGGTACGGCTCTGTTGACCGCCTTCGACGACGAAGGGTCGTGGGAGAAAATTCTCGGAGGCGGGGCTCAGCCGCTCGACCTAAACTCCGCGGAGTTTGAGCGCTTTCAGGGAAACGTTGCAAGCGGTGTGCGCGACAAGCCGGACGCGAGACCGGAATCGTTGCCATTGCAGGTACCGCTGCTCGAGCTAGGACCGGCTGACGTGGGGCTCGATTTTACCGAGGAGCCCTTTTCGTTCGATGAATTTCGGGCCCAGATCGGCGCGAGCCGCGAAGCGAAAGCTGCCATCGACGGAATGAACTTCGTACGCAAGCTCGCTCAGGAAGGAAAATGGCTCAAAGCTCAGCAATCGATCGCGATCCTCGAGAAGAGTCAGTTCGCGAGCAAGGTGCCGCTCAACGACGCGCGTTGGTGGGCACTCAAGGGCCTTATCTACGTAAAACTTTCGATGGATCTCAAAGAACGGGCCATGTTGCGGGTGGGCTTAGGATTGTGGCGCGAGGGACTACGCCGGACCGCAGGTCTCGGCGGCTTGCACCGCGAGTTCGCCGAATACATGGCCCTCGAATCCGTACGAACTCTTTTTGACAGCAACCTCGACTATGCTGCCGCATCGTTGTTGACGTGGCTTCAGCGCTACACCTGGACAGAGCGCGCCGAGGAGCGTTTTGCGTACATGCGCGCCAAGGCACTTCTTCAGCTCGGTCTCTATCCGGATGCCGAAAAACTATTTTCAGAATTTGTCGCCGCAAGGGCTGCCGTGCCGCTCAGTGGACAGATCGATCGTCGCCTCGTGCCCGCCTCCGCGTTCCGACTCGGAGACATCGCCTATCGTCAGCGGCGTTACAAAGAGAGCATCGCAGAGTACTCGAAGGCATTCACCCAACTGATGGGCCCCAATCGCTTCGCCTTCGAGGGTACCTGGTTTCCGGATCAAGTTCGTTCTTTCCCCTTTGTGTTGTTGAATCGCGGCTCGGCTTTCATTCGAGAAGGCCTCCATGCCAACGCCTTGCGGGACCTACGTACGTTCCTTTTTGTGGCGCCAACGCACTCCGATGCGGGTTGGGCTTACTTTCTTATTGGTGATTTGCTCATGCGCTCAGATGAAACAGACAAGGCAATCAATACTTGGCGAGAGTGCGCTTTCAAGGTGCCGGACTCGGCCGGCTCGCGTCTCTGCACGGCTCGACTAACGGCCCACGAACTTCCTCAGCTTAGCAAGGAGCGGTGGCCTCGACTGATCGCCACGATCGAGGATGCACGCCCTGCCCGTCTCAAGACTCCGGATCGACTGGTTTCCACGGCTGATCTGGAATCCTACGTTTCTCTTTTACTCGCGGATGCGTTTATTCGGGCGAACGAACCGGGCCAAGCCCTGATTCGCCTCGACGGATTGCGGCGGATAGAGCCCCACAAAAACATGCAGGCGTGGGTGAACGAGTACCTCGTGACCGCGTTCACCGGCGTACTGAGAACTCGGGTGAATGAAAAAGCATTCAAAGACGCTATTTCCGAGTATGAAAAACGTCGCACCACTCTGTTTCTTCGGGAGGTTCGTACCGACGCTCTCTACGCAGTGGCATTGGCGCACGAGGGACTCGCGCTCTGGGCCGAGGCTCGGGAAACCATCAGTACGAGCGATACCCTCCGCAAGAAGATCGGAGTACTCGCCGCGCGTCCCTTTCATGCGACCGACATGGAATGGAATCTTCTTCGTGCCCGTGTCGAGATTGAACTCTATGCCCTTTCTCGTCTCGACGAGAAAACGGTAAGGCTTACCTTAGAGACGCTCCGGGACAGCGAGCAGGCGGGCCGGGCTTGGATCCGATTTTTCCAGATCAAGGACAGTCCTTCGGACGAGGCCACGCGTTGGAAGAAACTCGCGGGGCTCACAGCGCTGACCTGGAAGGATATCCGCCGCTATTCTCAGGTACTCAAGAAACTCGATCGCAGTTCGGAGCGGCGTCGTTTGGTGGAGAGTCGCGTGGGAGCTTGGTTCTCCGAGCGTCAAAAACCCACGGCAGTTCTTTCTCCCGGCCCGGATCTCCTTTGGGAACTTTTCGAAGTGCGCGAAACAAGCGATGCATCTGCGGCGTTAGCGGTCTGCGACCATCTGTTGACACTGACGGAGGCGGAACTCGGATCTGACGTCACCAAACCGATGATTGCCTATCGCAAAGGGCAAGTTCTCCGACGCTTGAGTCGTTTCGATGACGCCCGTGCGAGCTTTGCCCTGTCGCGCACGCTCGACCCCCTCGGGGTCTGGGGCAAGCTCTCGGCGGTGGCTGAGCGTGAAATGACCGAGGGCCGGTCCCTCTAGTCACTCGGACAGTCAAGGCTTCGACACCCGACCGTCAATTCGCCGCTTCCCGTTTTCATGGCATGGAACCTGCTCCATACCTCTCGTGGAAGGGGGTCTCGTCTGATGGTTGACGCTACGATGTCAATTCTCGAGAAGTCGTTAGAAATGCGCGCACGCGCGCACGAGATCCACGCATCCAACATTGCGAATGCGAACGTTCCCAACTTCAAAGCCAAGAAAGTCGACTTCGAAGGTCGACTCCGCGAAGCCATGGAAGAGCTGGACGCCCCCGCGGAGCCTCTCATTGCGCGCGAAGAAATCAGTGCCCGAAAAGTCTCGGAAGTCGGTCCGGACATTTACGAAGATCCCCTCGCCCGCGCTTCGGGAGACGGCAATACGGTGCAGATGGAACGTGAGCAGACCGAGCTCGCTAAAAACACGATTGCTTACCAAACCGCCGTGCAGCTCGTGAACAAAAAGTTCGCGATGAGCAAGTACGTGCTGGCTGAGGCGGGTCGCTGATGGACGTCTTTAAGACCATGGATGTCATCGGATCTGCGCTTACTGCTGAGCGGGCACGTCTGAACGCGATCAACAGTAACGTCGCAAATGCCAATACCACGCGAGGCGTGGATGGAGGCCCGTACAAGCGCAAGGACGTTGTGCTGGAGTCGGTCGCCGCGCAGAACGAGTTCGGCCAAATAGTGGATGAACGGCTGAATACCCATACGGAAGTTCGGGTGGCCGAAGTGCGCGAAGATACGAGTGCGCCCCGTAAGGTCTACAACCCAGATCATCCGGACGCCGACGCCGAAGGCTACCTTGCGATGCCCAACGTGAATCCGGTGGCCGAGATGGCCAATATGATCTCTGCGGACCGTGCCTTCCAGGCGGACGTGAATCTTTTCCAAACAACCAAACAGATGGCCCTCAAGGCCCTCGAGATTGGAAAGTAGTAAATGTCAGAGCTTTCGCTCAATGCGCGCATAGACTCGCTCTACAAGGGAATGGGCGAAATCGGAGCGGGGTCCAAGGCCGCGCCGATGGCTCCAGCCGCGGGAAGCTCGCAGACCGGGGCCTCGTTCTTGGAAACGCTGCAGGGCCAGCTCTCAAGCACCAACGAGTCGCTCCAGGCGGCGGACAAGGCCGCTCAGAACTTCGCATCCGGCAAGGGTGGCGACCTGCACGAAGTCATGATCGCCATGGAAAAGGCGGATGTTTCTCTACGCACCGTCACCGCAGTTCGAAATAAAGTGGTCGAGGCCTATCAAGAGATCATGAGGATGCCGGTTTAATTATGTGGCAATCGATCATCAAAACTCTTCAGGACCTCAACGGTCAGTGGGAAAAGCTCAATGGCGGCAAGAAGGCCGGCGTTGGGCTTGTGATTGTTGTCATCGTTGGTTGCATGGTGGCGCTCGGAAGCTGGGTCGGCGAGAAATCGTACGCGCCTCTGTACTCCAATTTGCAGCCTGAGGAATCCATCGGGCTCGTAAAGGTACTTCAAGAGAAGAACATCCCCTATCTGGTGACGGCCGATGGCTCGACCATCTCTATTCCGCCTGAGCTCATCCAACAGACGCTTATGCAACTTGCGGTGCAGGGCGCACCCGCCGGCCAGAAGCCCGGACTCGAGCTTTTCGACAAGGAGAGCTTTGGGACTTCGAGCTATGTACAGCGCATCAACTACGTGCGCGCGATTCAGGGCGAGCTTACCCGTACCATCAATACTTTGAAGTCCGTCAAGAAGAGCGCCGTACACATCTCCCTACCTCCCAAGTCTACGTTCCTCGAGCAGGCCGAGGATCCCAAGGCCAGCGTCATCGTGGAACTCAAGGCCGGAATGGTCTTGGCCAAGGAAGAAGTTCGAGGCATCCAGAACCTTGTGGCTTCCTCGGTGGAAGGCCTTCGTCCGGAGCGGGTGAATATCTCAGATTCCTCCGGCATGGCATTGAGTCAGTCGGGCGATGCTCTTTCGGTCATCACCATGACCATGATGGAGCGTCAGCACCAGATCCAAAAGCAGCTTGAGTCGAAGATCGAAGACATCGTGAGTCGTCTGGTGGGACGCGGCAACGTGGTGGCCACGGTTTCAGCCGATCTCGACTTTGATCCGGTCCGCGAGCAAGAGACCATCTACGATCCCGAACAGACCGCGGTCCGCTCCAGTGACACCTCAGAAAACACCATGGAAGCTTCGCGTTCGGCAGCCACGGCGGTCGGCGGAGTTGCAGGAGCCCAGGGCGCCCTTCCGGGTCCCGCTGCCGCAGGAGCCGCGGCACCGGAATCTCGCCAGGCGGTTTCGAAAACGGGTGGCCGCTCCCAGTACGAGGTATCCTCCAAGACGCGATCGAAGGAAAAGGCACTGGGCGCGATCAAGCGGCTTTCGGTAGCGGTGGCCGTTAATCACGAAAACATCACCGACAAAGAGGGCAACGTCACCCGCCGAGCCATTTCGGACGAGCGGCGCGCCACGATCGAGAAAATCGTGCGCGACGCGGTCGGGTTCACCCAAGGACGCGACAGCGTAACCGTGGTCTCGGAAGCATTCGCGTCCGAGGATCTCGATAAGTCAGACGAGCTCCTCGCACGACGCGAACGCCAGCAGCTGATCTACTCGCTTGTGAAATGGGGCGCCTTCGGGCTCTTCGTCTTCCTCTTCTTCGTGTTTGTTGTTCGTCCGTTTATTCGCTGGGTGACCGGACTTTCGACGACTACTCGCATCGAAACAGTACTCCCGCGCACGGTCGAAGAGCTTGAGCAGATGCACGAGCCCTCTACCAATGCGCTCCCGGGCTTGGCGAACCTTCCTCTGCTAGAGGAGACCGTAGATCTCGAGAAAGCTGAGAGTGAACTCTTGCGCGAGAAACTCATTTCTCTCGTAGACATGTCGCCCGAAAAAGCAGCCCAGATCATCGGCGATTGGTTGGCGGCCATGGAAGCGGCTCAAGGCCAGAAGCCGAAACGGAAGTAGGCGAAGATGGCCGCACCTAAGAAAGACATTATTCTTGAAGCGGGTACGAAGCTCTCCGGAGCCGAAAGAGCTGCTCTTATCCTGAACTCCGTGGGCGAAGAAACTGCGGCAAAGATTCTCCAACATCTCAAAGACAACGACATTCGTCGCGTGATCGCCGTGATGGCAAAGATGAAAAAGGCTCCTGTCGCCCTGATCAAGGGAGTCATGATGGACTTCTATCGGGCGCTTTCCGAGGAAAGCGAGATTCTCTTTGGATCCGATGGTACTCGGGATCAGATCATCAAAACACTCGGCGAGGAACGGGCTCGGGTAATCTTCGGGGCGGGTGGCTCCCAGGCTCAGCAGAAGACCCTCGAAGCTCTTGAAATGGTGGATACCCGCACGCTCGCCAACTACCTAACTAACGAACATCCGCAGACCGTGGCTTTGATCGTTGCCCACTTGCCGGCGGAAAAGAAAACCGAAGTACTGAAGCGTCTACCCGAAGCGATGCAAGGCGAAGTGGTTCTCCGTATGTCGAACCTTGATTACATTTCTCCCGAGTTACTCGAGCAAGTGGACGAAGTGCTCAAGCAAGGTCTCGCTACCATGGGTACTTTGGAAACCACCCAACTCGGCGGTGTTGAGCCCATTGCCGAGATGTTCAACCTTATGGATAAGAACTCTGAGCAGTCGATCATGTCGCGCGTCGAAGAGAAAGATCCTCTTCTGGCCGAAGAAATTCGTCGCCTGATGTTCGTTTTCGAAGACCTGGTCAAGGTCGACGACAAGGGCATGGGCATGATCCTCAAGGAAGTGAACAACGAGGCTCTTCTCAAGGCGCTGAAGTCGGCACCGGACGCGATTCGCGAGAAAATCTTCCGAAACATGTCCAAGCGCGGAGCGGAGATGATCAAGAACGACCTCGATACAATGGGACCCATCCGCGTATCCGACGTCGAGACCGCTCAGCAGCAGATCGTAGCGATCGCCCGTCGTTTAGAGGAAGAAGGAAAGATCTTTATCGAACGCGGAGGCGACGGCGATGGCCTCGTCTGACGATTTCGCGAAGGCCTTTGTACAGTTCGGAAGCGCGTCGGTTTTGGGCGCTCCACTCGTCCCTAAAGACGCTAAAGTGGAGACCTTTGCCCACCCGCCTTTGCGCGAGCGGGAACTCCCCACGTACAACCAGATCAAATCCAGCTTCAAGGCAGAAACCGTCGCCAAGGCCGCGCGTTTCTGTCTCTCTGATCTTGTTTCCGATCAACTGTCCGTGGAAGTCGAGGAACAACGTCGCTTTGAACGCAAGGTGAAGGAAGAAGTCGACAACCGTCTCGCTATTTTGCGCCGCGAAGCACAGGATGCCGGCTTTAAGGAGGGCTCTGATCGAGGTCGCTCCGAAGCCTTTGATGCCGAGAAAGTTCGCTTGGCGGCCCTGATGGAAATGACGGCTTCCGCAGCCCAGGCCATGGGACAAGCGAAACACGATCTAGCGACCCATTATGAAAAGATGCTCGTGGAAATGTCTTTTCGTTTGGCGGAACTGGTCGTGCACACGGAAATCAAAACGCGTCCCGAGGTTATCTATCACACCGTGAGCGCGATTCTGGAACGCGTTGCTCGCGATGAGGATGTGCGCGTGCGTCTGTCGGCCTCCGATTTTGAGGCGGTGGACAAGGTTCGGGCTCAGGTAGAGGACATGGGTCGCGTGGGGCGTATTTCGTTCGACGTGGATTCATCCATCAAGCCCGGTGACTGCGTGGTCGAAAGTTCCAGCGGGGAAATCGCTTCCTTTGTGGACGACAAGTTGAAGAAACTAAAAGGCGAGATGTTTACTTCTCTCAGCATGAAGCTTGCGGAGACCGGCACGTGAGCGAAAGTTTCGGAATTGATTTCACCAAGCACCTGAGACGCTTGGAGTTCCTGAACCTTTTTCAGGAGTCCGGTCGGGTAAAGAAAGTTCTCGGGCCGATCGTAGAGGGTACTTTGCCTGGCGCGATCGTCGGGGGTGTCTGTCGCATCGTGCAGGCTCAGCGTCGCCCGATCGAAGCCGAGGTCGTTGGATTTCGGGACAAGACGGCCTTGCTTATGCCTCTCGAAGAGCCCGATGGCATTGGAATGGGAGCGCGAATCGAGCAGAGCTCGGCTTCGGCCACCGTGTCCTTGGGTCCCTGGATGCTAGGTCGGTTACTCAATGGCCATGGGCTTCCCGTAGGGCCGAGTTCTAAGGACGCTTTGGTCAACGAGGAGATTCGGCCCCTTCGCTCCCCCGCATTGGGACCCCTTGAACGAAAGTCGATCAGCGATCGTCTAGATCTCGGTGTGCGATCCTTGGATGCCACTGTTCCGTTTGGGTTAGGCCAGCGCGTGGCCGTCATGGCCGCATCGGGTGTCGGTAAATCCGTGCTTATGGGCATGGTAGCCCGTCAATCGGAGGCCGACGTGAACGTGATCGCCTTGATTGGCGAACGCGGTCGCGAAGTCACGGAGTTCTTGGAACGCGATCTAGGTCCTGAGGGCATGAAACGCTCTGTCGTCGTGGCAGTGACCAGCGACGAGTCGCCGGTATTGCGCGTGCGTGGTGCCTATGTGGCCACGACCATCGCCGAGTATTTCCGAGACAAGGGTCTCAACGTCATGCTCATGATGGATTCGGTCACGCGCTTCGGAATGGCTCTGCGCGAGATTGGATTGGCCGCGGGAGAGCCGCCGACTACGAAAGGTTACACACCTTCGGTTTTCGCGCACATGCCGAAACTTTTGGAGCGAGCTGGGGCGAAGAAATCCGGCGGCTCGATTACCGGGCTTTACACGGTGCTTGTCGAGGGCAATGATTTCGACGACCCGATTGCAGATAACGTTCGATCTATCGTGGATGGACACATCGTTCTGTCACGTGATCTTGCCGCACGGAACCACTACCCCGCGGTCGATGTTCTCCAGAGCGTGTCTCGTTTGACAGAGTCCGTGTCGTCGGAGCGGGATCGGGAACTCAATTCGGCGCTCCGTGGAGTCCTCGCTACCTATAAGGGGGCCGAGGATCTTATAAACATCGGCGGATATCGCAAAGGCAGCAATCCCGAATGGGATCGTGCCATCGAGTTGTACCCTAAGGTGGTGAAGTTTCTGAAGCAAGGAACTCGCGAAGAAGTAAGCCTCGGGAAGATGCGTGAAGATTTAGAGGCGATATTCCGTGGCTAAGTTCATCTTTCGGCTGGAGCCGCTTAGGAAGTTTCGTGAGAATCGCTTGGCGACCGCACGTCGAGAGATGCTGGCGGTGCAGAACCAGTTGGCGGACGTCGCCGATCAGCGTCGGAGCGCCTTTCAGGAGCGCGCCACACTTCTCGAGAACAACGATCCCGCGGATCGAATCCGCGCCTCATCGGTCGTCGAGGGGGCTACGCGGATGATCGACCAGTTTCACAAACGGATGCACGCACTCGAGGAAGATCTCGAACGACACCGTCGCTGGGTCGCGCACCTGGGAGCTGAACTGAAGGCAATCGAGAAGCTGGAGGAGAAGCAAAGGGCCCAGTTCGAGGAAGCTGAAAAGCTGAAGGAAAAGCGTCGTGCCGATCGATGGGTAGCGGAGAACTGGACTCGGATGCGGACGAACGCGGGAGATGTGGCGTGAGAAATCTCTGGCTTATGTTTGTCACGGGCATGCTGGCTGTCTTCGCGGTCGGGTCATTGCTCGACGAGTCGCGCGCTACGAGTAATACAGCCGCGGAAGTTCATCCCTCGAAGAGCCCCGAGGGGGGCCCTGAATCCCTGTCGGCCCTCCGTAATCCCGTGCCGCTAACCGAGGAAGTCGAGGCAGGACTTCAGGCGCGAAAAAAGGAACTCGACGAGCGCGAAGCGCGCATCAAGGAGTCCCAAGAGCGTCTGGCCGTCGAAGAAGAACGTGTGAAAGCAAAGATCGAAGAACTCGAGAAAGTTCAGTCGGAGTTGCAGGCTACGCAGAAGAATCGGAGTGCCGAAGGGGTCGCCGTGCTGGGACGTCTGGTCAAGACATTCGAGAGTATGGCTCCCAAAAAAGCCTCGGCCGTAATCGGGCCGATGGACGATGCCCTAGCGGTCGAGATCCTCATGAGTATGAAAGAGAAAAAGGTCGCGGCGATCCTCGATACCATGGATGCAAACCGCGCAATGTTACTTTCTTCCCTGATGGCAAAGCGACGGCCGGCAAGCCTCGCGAGCCCAGGGGCGACTGAGCAGGTTCCGGCTAAACAGGAGCCTCCCCGTCCGTGAAACGGGGATCTTAAAGAAAGGAGGTAAAAACATGAATGACATCACAAGTATGAACAACACTGGCCTGATGGCACTCCTCGGCGCAAACGCCGACATGCCCGGGATGCAAAATCTTGAGACCACTCCGCAAGTCGTTCCGGGCGAAGGCTTCCAGGATCTCCTGGGCCTCGTCTCCGACATGCAAGTGGCCGATGGCCAAGCACCCGAACAGGACGATTTTCTTCTGGAAGAGGCGTCTCGGTTGAAGTTTCCGGGACAAAACGGACTGGATATCGCGCGAAACGCGGCGCAGATCCAGATGCTCGGCCAGGAAGTGGGAACGGCTCCCCGTATGGACGTTGGACAGCCCGCGCTCAAAGTGAGCGGCGCTGAAACGATCGGGGCGCAAGAAGTTCTCACCTCGAAGATGGATCTCGGCCTGCAGGCCCAACGCCAACTCATCCAGTCCGCCCACACGACTCCCGACGGAGTTGCGGTCGCGGCTTGGTCGAGCGCGCTCGCCGCCGGAGAAGTGACCGCCGTGGAACTACAGGCCACGCCCGCTTCCGAAGTCTTGGCTACTCGCAGACCGACGGAGAACGCTGTCCTGCCGTCGTCACTCGCACTCACGGCTAGAGCTACGGCCCTTCCCGAAGTCGCGAGCGAACTCGGGAAGACTCCGGCTGCTTCGGTTTCCAAGACTGTCTCGCAGATAGCGGCAGTCAGGAACGACGCCCCGCTGTCCCCGATTGCCGAAGTGGCACCGGTGTCGGCTCCGGTCGCAGGCCTCGCTACCGCAAAAGCGACCTCGGCAACGGCGGTCCAGCCAAACTCCATTCCGGAAGGCGTCGTCCAAGAAGCTCGGCAAATGCCCACGGCGACTCAGACATCGCGCGTGGCGTCCGAGTCTTCGGCGGAAGTGTCGATCCCGTCCGTGCGCTCGGCTCCGAAGTCCAGTATCCGTACCGGGCAGGACATGCTGCTCGATCGGATGGACGTATCGGTCGAAGCATCGAAGCAGGGCGTGAACGCGGCGAATCTGCGCGCTCCGGCTCTCGTGGGCGCCGCCGCGATGGCGGCCCCTGAGTCGGACCGTCGGATTTCCTCCGAATCCGTCAGCTTCGTGGCGGAGAAGATCGAGACCCTGCGCGCTCAAGGTGGCGGACAACTTCGTGTCGAACTCAACCCGAACGGGATGGGGTCGATCGAGATCCGCGTGAGCATGGTGCGTGGCCAGGTGCAGGTGAAACTCGCGGCCGAGCGCCCGGAAACCCTGAAGGCCCTTCAGGAATCCCGTGGCGACCTGCTCGGACGCCTCGAGTCGCACCAGGCCGCGGCGACGCTCGAAATGAGCACGCTGTCGGAAGTCCGTGGTCAAGCCATGCGGTCCTTCGCTCCGCAGCACGCCCTGTCGGAATCCCTCGTGGATCTTCGTTCAGCGTCGGCGGAACGTCGGGCACCGGAAGTGCAGGGTTCCGACTCAAGGGATAACTTCGCGTCGGGAGATTGGCAACGTGACGAACGCCGCGAACAGTCCCGTGATCGGTGGTCGGAGACCTTCGAGCGCCAGAGCGCCTGAGGGAAGCCGAACGCCTGGAGAGATGACCTGATCGTGGCCGGGGGGATTGCCGTCCCCCCGGTTTTTTTAGAGTGGCCTTTATTCCCAAGGATGGGGAGCGCAACACCGTGGACGTACCGAACGCCGCCGCAGCCAAGCCGATGGAATCCATCGGTGCTCAGCTGAACCGGATGACCGGCGTCGAAGAGAAGAGTCTCTACGGCGACGGCAAGCAGAAAGTCGACAAAGAACAGTTCCTGAAGATGTTCATGGAACAGCTCAAGTACCAAGATCCCATGAACCCCGTTAAGAACGAACAATTCTCCCAGCAAATGGCCATGTTCTCCCAGCTCGAACAGCAGGTGAACATGAACAAGAACCTCGAGAAGATGATCAGCCAGGGTAACAACACGCAGGTGGCCTCGCTCCAACTCGTGGGCAAGGACATTTTGGCGGACCGGTCAGCGATCTTCCACGAGAAGGAAAAGCTCTCCGCGATCCAGTTCAAGATCCCGGCGGATTCGTCCGAGGTGAGGGTGGAGATTAAGGACTTCGCTGGCGAAACCGTCAAGAAGCTCTCCCTCGGTGCGCAGAACCAAGGCGAAGTGAAGACGAAGTGGGACGGCACAGACGAGCAAGGTCGTCCGGTGGGCAACGGCCGCTATAGCTACATCGTCACCACGCGTTCAATGGACGGCAAAGAAGAGAAGGTCAACACGAAGGTCGATGGTCGCGTGACGGGCGTTACCACGGCCGGCGGGACGGTATTCCTGCTCGTGGGCGATCAGCGGATCGCGCTCAACGAAGTCGAAACGATCAAGGAGGCCTCGGCCGCAAATCAGGGCGTCGTGAAGGATGCCAACGGTGTCGTCATTCCGTCGAACGCCAGCAATACGGCGGGCACGGAATCTGTAGGTAACAAGAACGAAGGCGACTCAGAAGGCGGAATCCCGTCGGATGCGAAGCCGGAAGCTATGAAAGTGGCCGTCAGTGACGAAGCCAAGAAGGACTTGGATGCGCACCCGGCCCCGGAAGAAGATGACGGAAGTTCCCTTCATCCTCTTCTGCCCATGATGTATCGTTAGTCGATGACTGACAGGGAACGAGGAGGTCAGAAAGGACAGGGTAAATGGACATCGGAAAAGTGAGCGGTCCGATACCGCAACTTCAGAGGCCGGACGAAATCGTCCGAAAGCCGACGGAAGGGGCGGAGAAGAAACCGGAGACTGGGCGATCCCAGACCTTCGCGGACTTCTTAGGCGAGAAGCTCGTCGACAAGCCGGTCGGGAAACCGCCGTTTGGAGACTTGAAGTTCTCGGCCCACGCTCAGACGAGGCTCCAAAGCCGCGGGATCGAGCTAAGCCCCGATGAACTGGTCGCCATGCGCGATGCGGTTCAGAAGGCGAGCGACAAGGGCTCAAAAGAGAGCCTGATCCTGACGGACAAGGCGGCCTTCGTGGTGAGCGTGAAGAACAACACGGTGATCACCGCCGTAGACCGGGCTTCGATGAAGGACAACGTCTTCACGAACATCGACAGTACGATTCTGATCTAGAGAGCAACGGCAACTAGGTAACTGGGACCAAAGGGCAAGGGAAACAAAAGCTGGACGCGAGGTCGAACACCTCGCGAAGCTTCCCGCAGAGCGTCGAATACGTTCTGCACCCCACGATCCCGCATCGACATCCAAGGGGGGAAGTCATGAGTATTCTTTCGGGTCTGCACACGGGTATTTCGGGTCTGCAAGCTTCGGGCGCCGCGCTCGGCATCATCGGCGACAACATCGCCAACGCGGGCACCACGGGTTACAAAGCCAGCCGCGGCGAGTTCCAAGACGTCGTCGCCGCCAACCTCAAGGGCATCCTTGGTGGTAACCAAATCGGTCGCGGTGTACGCCTTTCGGGTGTGACCTCGCTCTTCTCGCAAGGCACGTTGACTCCGAGCGAACGCGATTCCGACATGGCGATTCGCGGAGACGGATTCTTCGTTCTGAAGAATCCGGGCGGCACGGGCGAAGTGTCCTATACGCGCGACGGCAGCTTCCGTTTCGACGACAAGGGTCGTCTGGGCACTTCGGACGGCATGCTCCTCCAAGGCTACAAAATGGATCCCGAAACCGGAAAAGCCGGCTCAGAACTGACGGACATCGCGTTCAGCACCAACACGATCCCGGCAAAGGGAACGAACTCCGTGAAGATTGACGCCAACCTTGATTCACGGAAAGGCATCAACGTCTCTGAATTTAAGTTCGAGGACGCAGACAAGACTTCGGACTTCTCGACAGCCGTTCGTGTCTACGATTCCACCGGTACCGCGCAGTCCGTGAACATGCACTTCTACAAGCGCAGTGATTCCGAGTGGGCTTGGTATGCATCGGCCGACGGCGGTGCACTCCAAGGGGGCACCCAGGGTGTTCCCCAGCAGATCGCCTCGGGCAAGGTGAGCTTCACAGCCGAGGGCAAGCTGAACACCGATGAGATCACGGAATCGAACATCAACTTTCGCGGTGCTCAGCCCAACCAGAAAATCGACTTCAATTTTGGCGACTCTATTATCACTCGCAAAGGAACGGGCGTAGTGGGATCCACCCAGTACGGCTCCAAGAGCCAAGTGTACCGTCAGCTTCAGGACGGTTCGGCTGCCGGGACGCTTACGAATTTCTCTGTCGACGAACAAGGCGTTATCTCGGGCTCGTACTCCAACGGCACCACGCGCCCACTGGCCCAAATGGCGCTAGGTCGCTTCGAGAACAACGAAGGCCTCTACAAGCTCGGCGCGAACCGCTTCAAGGAAGCGGTTCTGTCGGGCCAAGCCCTCGTGGGCGCCGCAGGGGAGTCGGGACGCGGCTCGATCGTGTCGAAGACCCTGGAGTCCTCGAACGTCGACTTGGCAAACGAGTTCGTCCACATGATTCAGACCCAACGTAACTTCCAAGCGAACGCGAAGACGATCACCACGAGCGACGAGCTCCTCCAGGACATCATCAACCTGAAGAGATAATGACGCTTTAGTTCCCCGACCCCGTCGTTAAGCTGACGGGGTCGGGATTCCGTCGCTTTGCTATGCGTTAAGCTCCCGATATCGTCGCTTGATAGCGCCATGATCTTGTCGTTCACCGTGGCATGTCGCTTGCTCCGTACCCACATGGGGGATGGTGCGACTTGGCTGAAGAGAATGCGAACAATGCCGAACAGGAGCAGCAGGCCGCCGCCGAGGCGGATGCCGTCAAGAAAAAGCCGGTTGAAGCCGCCGCTGGTGGGCTGAACCCGAAGCTGGTTCTGGTGGTGCTCGCGCTCAACTTACTCGTACTGTTGGTTCTCTCCGCCATCGTGTGGATGGGTTACAAGCGCCAATCCTCGGAAATGTCCCTCGCGCAGATCGCTGTCTCTGATAAACCCGCGGCGGGTGAGCACGGAGCCGAGGGCGATCACGGCGGAAAAGCCGGTGACGGCCATGGTGGCGAAGGCAAAGAGAAAAGTGGGGGCGTCGACCCTCACTTCATCAAGGAAAGCTTCACCGTAAACCTTGCGGACTCTCGGGGTGCCCACTTCGCCAAGGTCGACATAGAGTTTGAGGTCGATAGCGACGGCGCCAAGGACGAGATGGAACGCTTGCGTCCCAAAGTCCGTGATTTCATCACCATCGTCCTTTCGTCGAAAACATACGAGCAAGTTGAGTCCGTGGACGGACGCGATTTCCTGCGTGAAGAGATTCGCAACAAGATCAACGGCTATCTCACCCGTGGACAGGTGAAGAACGTCTTCTTCACCCAGTTCATTGTGCAGTGATGCCCATAATCAACGCGAACAATAGGGGGATCCGATGAGTCAGGTTCTCTCCCAGAAAGAAGTCGACGCCCTTCTCAACGCCGTTATCGGTGGCGAAGTTGAGACGGAGTCGAAAGCCGCGCCCGAGACTGGGCCCGACGACGGGATTGTTACCTACGACCTGACTTCGCAGGACAAGATCATTCGGGGTCGCATGCCCACCCTGGATATCGTGTACGAGCGCTTTATCCGAGCGTTCCGCATGAATCTCTCAGCCCAGCTCCGAAAGCTGGCCACCCTCAACATCGCCGCTACCGACACGATGAAATTCGGGGAGTTTATCAACACGCTTCCCCTACCCTCCTGTATGAGCGTCGTGCGGTTTGAAACGTTGCGGGGCTCGGGAATTATCGTGCTCGAGTCGAAGCTTGCCTACGCCCTTATCGAAAGCTTCCTTGGGGGCACTGACCGTCCGTACACAAAAATAGAAGGAAAAGACTTCACCGCGATTGAGCTGAGCATTGTCCGTAAGGTAGTGAGCTCGGCATTAGAAGATCTGGAGAAGGCCTGGGCGCCGGTGACTCCCATGAAGATCAACTTCGTGCGGACGGAAACAAACCCCCAGTTCGTGGGTATCGTGCCTCCGTCAGACATCGTCATTGTGACGACCTTCTCGGTGGAACTGGAGAATTCTTCCGGAACGCTTTCGATCGTGATCCCGTTTTCAACCCTGGAACCGATTCGTCAGAAGCTCATCAGTGGATTCCAACAGGAAGTCGTCGAAACCGACCACTACTGGGCCAACATGATGATCCGTCACCTGGAAGAAACCGACTTGAACGTGGTGACCGAGCTTGGACACAGCGAACTGACGCTACGTCAGATCCTGGGTCTCAAGCAGGGTGACGTGATTCCCCTACGCACAGACGCCACGGCCGAGATACCAGTCCTCGTAGAGGGTGTTGCGCGTTTTCGTGGACTCTTCGGCGCGAGCCGCGGAAGCCAGGCCATTCAAGTAACGGAAGTGGTCGAGAACCGCAATAAAGAGTTCCTCAAGAAGCGCCCGGAAGAAGAACGCGTCACCGGCACCATGGACGAGTTGAGCTAAGGCTCACGAAGCGAAGCAAAAGGAAAGAGAGACGGTATGGAACAGGCAACGGATCCGAAATCGGCCACCGAGGGAGCCAATCTCGAGGAAGACCTGGCTGCTCGTATCAAAAAGCTCGAGCTCATCCTGGATATCCCACTGAAGGTGAGTGTCGAGCTGGGGCGCACGAAGCTTCTGGTCAACGATCTTTTGCAACTCGGCCAAGGATCCGTCATCGAGCTCAACAAGTTGGCCGGCGATCCGCTCGAGGTTCTCGTAAACGACAAGCTCATCGCGCGCGGTGAAGTTGTGGTGGTCAACGAAAAATTCGGCATTCGACTTACGGACATCATCTCGCCGATCGAACGCATCGAAAAACTGGGTTGAGGAGAAAGTACAATGGATCAGAACCTACTCGCTACGGGTTTCAAGATGGTTGTGGCTCTTGGCGCCGTTCTCATGGTTTTTGGGGTGACGATGCTCGTCCTCAAGAAGTTCCAAGTGGGCGGCAAGCTGCAGCTCAGGGGCAAGAATGCCGCCGCTAAGCCCCTCAACGTACTCGCGTTCCATAATTTGGGGCCCGGACGTAGCCTCTATCTCGTGGAATGCTTGGGAAAGAAGATCCTCGTCGGCGCGACCTCCCACAACATCAGCGCCATCTCCGAAGTTTCGGATGAGATGGGGGACCTAGAGGACACGTTCTCGTCGTCGTTGCGCGAGAAGATGCCCGAAGAATCGGGTCGCCAGATGAAGCGATCCCTTACTGAACCGTTAAACGGGATGCCGAGGGTTTAATGAAACGTCTCTTCGCCTTCGTTGTGCTTGCGTCCGGCCTCTTGGGGGCCGCTTCCGCACACGCGCAGATGGCGTTGCCCACTCTTCAGCTCGGACTGAAGTCCGCCACGGCTCCGACCGAAGTCGTTGGCGTCCTGCAGATGCTCGTGCTTCTCACGGTACTTACGCTTGCACCAGCGATTCTCATCATGATGACGTCGTTCACGCGCATCATCGTGATTCTCTCGTTCATGCGGCAGGCGCTCGGGACCACGACGATGCCTCCTAATCAGCTCTTGGTGGGTTTGGCGATGTTTCTGACATTTGTCGTGATGGGGCCTACATTTAAGACTTTCAACGACACGGCCTTGCAGCCTTATCTCAACGGAAAAATCACGCAGTCGGAGGCGCTCACGAAGGCCGAAATTCCCCTGCGTGCGTTCATGATGAAGCAAACACGGCCGCGAGACATCGAACTCTTCCTGAAGATATCGGGAGAAAAAACCAACATCACGGCGGCTGAGATACCCTTTCTCAAACTTGTTCCCGCGTTCATGATTTCCGAACTCAAAACGGCGTTCCAAATGGGGTTCATTATCTATCTGCCGTTCTTGGTGCTCGATATGGTGGTGGCTTCGGTTCTGATGGCAATGGGTATGATGATGCTGCCGCCCGTGGTGATCTCACTTCCCTTTAAGCTGATGTTATTTGTACTCGTTGACGGTTGGCAGCTCATCGTCGGCTCCATCGTAAAGAGCTTCGGTTAAGCAATGGCCGGCGTCACAAAAGAGGGAGAGCGAATCGATGGATGAATCTTGGGTGATCGACCTGGTTCGGAGTTCCTTGCAGACGACGCTCCTGCTCGGTGGTCCCCTGCTTCTCATCGCGCTGGTGGTAGGTCTTGCGGTTTCTATCTTTCAAGCGCTCACGCAGATCAACGAATCAACCTTGAGCTTCATTCCAAAGATGCTGGCGATGGGCGGCGGACTCCTGATTCTTGGTCCATGGATGCTTCGAATTATGACGAGCTTCACGACGAACCTCTACGAGAACCTTAACTTGCATATTCGCTAAAGGAGCAGGATGGACGTCCAGGGGATCTTCCTTCCTATCCTACAGACCGCGCTCGTGCTCCTGCGCGTGGGCGCCCTGTGGATGTTCTTTCCGGTTTTCGGACAGGGCGGAGTGCCAGGAACGGTTCGAATGGCCGGAGCTCTGGCTCTCTCGCTTTCGCTCGTTACGACTGTGCAGGGATCTTTGCCCCCCTGGACCCTGACGAATCTTCCGCAGACAGCCGAGATCCTGGCCTTCGTCACGCGCGAGTTCATCATCGGAGCCGGAATGGGCCTCGTGTCTCGCTGGGGATTTGCGAGCTGCATGGCGGCCGCTCAATGGGCCGGCACTCAGATGGGTTTTGCTCAGGCCGGTCTTTTTGATCCCGAGTTCTCGCAATCCGACTCGTCTTGGGCGACTTTCAACAACTGGATCGCCATCATGCTTTTTTTGGGAGTGGGAGGGCACCTGCTTCTGATTCAAGGGGTCGTGGAATCCTACAATTTCCGCTTTGACGACGTCTTTGCCCACCTTACCGATCCCAACAAGGGTGCGCTTTTTTGGACCGAAGTCGGCAAGCGTTTTTTTGTTTGGATGCTGAAACTGGCCGCGCCGCTGGCCGTTGTCTTACTCCTTATCCAGGGCGCGATGGGTATTCTTTCTAAGTTCATTCCTCAGATGAACGTCTGGGCCGTCAGTCTTCCCGTGACTCTAGGGCTGGGCGTTCTTGTGTTCACGTTGCTGTCTCCGATGTACGGAGACGCACTCTCTGACCTGTTTGTGTCCTCCCGCGAAATGACGGGACTCTGGACACGCTTCCTCGGGACTCGGTGATCGATGTCGAGCGAAGACGAAGAGTCAGGGCAAGACAGGACCGAAGAGGCGAGCGAGCAACGCAAGGCCGAGTTCCGCGAACGCGGCACCGTCGGCCAGAGTCGCGAGCTCGTAGGCGCCGTGATTGTTTTGGCCATGACGGCTGCGCTCTACGGAACTGCACGTTGGTCGTTGATGGGTCTCTGGGAGATATTTGAAACCGTTCTTGGGTCCGGGGCCGAGATGGGCCGTAGCGACTGGACCGCCACCACGATGATGGGTCTCTTCTTATACCTCGGCAAGGCGATGCTGTTCGTGATGGCACCCGTCGGTGGCGCCGCGCTTCTAGCCGCGGTCGTAGGGAACCTCATGCAAACCGGCTTTATGTGGACCACGAAACCACTCGAGCCCGATCTCGAGAAACTTAATCCCATGAACGGCATCAAGCGCCTCACGGGTAGCGAAGGAATTTTTGATCTGGCCAAGGCCGTTGCGAAGTTCGTTCTTGTCGTCGCGCTTCTCTATCCCGCAATGAAGGGATGGATCAGTGAAGCCGGGTTCCTATGGCAAATGGAAACCTCACAAATGGCCGTGTACCTGGGCAAGGAAGGCGCGCGGCTCATGTTCACCGTATCGCTGGCCATGTTCGCCGTGTCCGCCGTGGATTTTGCCTTTCAGAAGTTCCGGTACCTGCAAAGACTCAAGATGACCAAGCAGGAAGCCAAGGAAGACCGCAAGCAGTCCGAAGGAAATCCTCAGATAAAGGCGCGTATTCGTGCGATACAGCGTCAGCGCGCCACTCGCTCCATGTTGGACGCCGTTCGCAAGGCCGATGTCGTTATCACCAACCCGACACACATCGCGATTGCGCTGATGTTCGATCGCGAGTCGATGTTCGCACCGAAGGTCGTGGCTCGCGGTGCCGATCACATGGCTCAGCAGATTAAGAAGATCGCCCGCGAGAACGGCGTGCCCTGCGTGGAGAACGTGCCGCTGGCCCGAGCCATGTACAAAGCGCTCAAGATCGGTCAGTTCATCCCTCGCGAGCTCTACAACGCAGTCGCCGAAGTCCTGGCCTATGTCTATCGCCTGAAAGGTAAACACGTATGAATGATCAGCTCGCCAATCGCTTGAAGTCCATGCTCAAGAACTCGGACGTGGTCGTCGCTATCGGCGTGATCGTCGTTATCTTGCTTATGGTCGTTCCGCTCGCACCGATGGCGCTGGACTTCTTCTTCGTGATCTCGATCGCGATCTCTTTGGGGATCCTTCTTCTGGCCGTCTACACGGAGAAGCCCCTTGATTTCTCCATTTTTCCGAGCGTGCTGCTGATCGTAACTCTCTTCCGCTTGGCGCTGAACGTGGCCTCCACCCGTCTCATCCTTTCGCAGGGACATACGGGGGCAAATGCCGCGGGCGCAATTATTCACGCAATGGGATCCTACGTGGTGGGCGGCAACTACGTCGTGGGTTTTGTGGTCTTCGTGATCTTGATCATCATCAACTTCGTGGTCATCACGAAGGGTTCCGGCCGGGTGTCAGAAGTCGCTGCCCGTTTCACCTTGGACGCCTTGCCCGGTAAGCAAATGGCCATCGATGCCGATCTCAACGCGGGCATCATCAACCAGCAGCAAGCCAAGATTCGCCGTAAGACCGTGGAGTCGGAAGCCGACTTCTACGGTGCCATGGACGGTGCTTCGAAGTTCGTTCGTGGTGATGCGATTGCGGGCATTTTAGTTACGGTTGTGAACATCGTCGGCGGTCTCATCATCGGCATGCTCCAGAGGAACCTCGATGTCTCTACGGCCGCTAAGAACTACATCCTTCTCACGGTGGGGGACGGCCTTGTCTCCCAGATCCCCGCCCTCATCGTCTCCACTGCCGCAGGTCTCGTCGTGACCCGGGCCGCATCGGGCGAGAGTCTCGGCCAGGAAGTCTCCAAGCAGCTCTTCTTCAACGAAAAAGTTCTCTTTATTCTGGCGGGGGCATTGTTCGGCATCGGACTATTTCTCAAAGGAACCTTTTTGCCGTTTGCAGGACTCGCGGCCCTCATCGGCGGGGGTGGCTACTTCCTGAAGCAATACAAAGAGCACGAGAAGAGAAGCGAAGAGCAAACGGCATCGGCGAAGGCCCTTGAGTCGCAGGATAAATCAGTCGAGCCCGCATCCATTGTCGAGGCGCTGCAGCTTGAGGTGGGCTACGGACTCATCTCACTGGTGGATAGCAATCAAAAGGGCGATCTCTTGGATCGCATTCAGTCTCTGCGTAAGCAGTTTGCTACCGATCTCGGCATCGTCGTTCCGTCCATGAATATTCGCGACAATCTCCAGCTAAAGCCGGGTGAGTACGTTGTTTACGTACGTGGCGTCGAAGTGGCGCGCGGCGATCTGATGGTGGATCACTATCTTGCGATGGACCCCGGCGGCATTACCGAGCACGTGGATGGGTTGCCTGCCAAAGAACCCGTCTTCGGCCTCGACGCGCTTTGGATCCACGAGAACAATCGTGAGGTTGCGCAACTTGCCGGCTACACGGTGGTCGATCTTTCTACGGTCATCGCCACTCACATTACGGAAACTGTTCGTCAGCACTCCCATGAGCTTCTCGGACGGCAGGAGGTCCAGACTCTTGTTGAGTACGTGCAGAAGACCCATCCCAAGGTCGTGGAAGAGCTTATCCCGAAAGAGCTCACCCTTGGCCAAGTCGTGCGCGTGCTGCAGAACCTTCTCAAGGAGCAAGTGCCGATTCGAGATCTCGTGACGATCCTGGAGGCCCTGGCCGATGCCGCTTCCACCAACAAGGACGCGGATCATCTCACCGAGAGCGTGCGTGCGGTGCTCGGCCGTACCATTACCAAGCGGCTGCTGGACGAGAACGGCGAGCTGCCGCTGCTCACGTTCTCGCGCGCCATCGAGGAGAAACTTATCGCTGCAGTTCAGGTCGGCGATCGTCCCGGCACGACGCAGTTCCTGGTCGATCCCAGTCTCGTCAAACAAATGGTTCCGGCGCTTTCCAGGAACGTGGAATCGCTTACGGCAGACGGAATCACGCCGGTCGTTCTTGTGACGCCAATGATCCGTCATCACGTCAAGCGTTTGTTGGACCGCTTCTTGCCTCAGGTAGTTGTACTGTCCCACAACGAGATCAGTCCGAGTTTGAGAGTCAGATCTTTGGGGTCGGTTGAGATTGGATGAGAGAGATGATGGAACTGAAAAAATTCGAAGCCCCGACCTTGGCCGAAGCCCTGCAGGTCGTTAAGCGGGAGCTGGGCCCCGAGGCCGTCATTCTTTCGACGAAAAACAAGAAATCAGCTTGGGGATTGATGAACAAGTCCTCCGTCGAAGTTACGGCGGCCGTCGATCCGTCGGCGCTTGGTCGCAAGAAAGCGGCGGAAAACCGGCTGACTGAAGACCAACGCGAAGCCATCTTCCGCAAGCCTGCACACAAGGCAGCGGCGGCCTACGAGGTTCTCTCGGGAGAACGCCTCTCCGAAGAGCTGAAACGCAGTCCGGCCGCCACCGTGATGACTCGTTCTCAGTCGGCCGCGGCCATTTTTCAGAAGCCTGCTCAGCGCCAGGCGATGGTTGCGGCTTCCGTACCCGCTACACGTCAGGCACCTACCCAACGCCGGTACATCGACATTCGCGACGACGAAGCTCCCGCCGAGCAAGCCACCACCCGTTCGGCGGATCGGGCCGAAATTCGCGCGCCGCAACCCACGATGATGAGTCAGGCGACCGAGTTCGCTCGGGCTCGGGCCGCGGCTTCCGCGCCGGTCACCGCTACGGCGATGCCCAGCGGTGGCAAGAACGTGCTGCCTCGGCTTCTCGCACGCCTGATTGAGGCCGGAATCGAAGAGGATCTGGTGCGTGACGCCGGAGACGAGCTCAAGGCCGTGATGATTCGCGAGCAACTCACTCAAGAGGACTTGTTGCAGCTTCAACTTGCTAGAATTCTCATGAGCCGTTTTCGCGTGGCACGTCCTTTGGGTGAACGTCTGCGAATTCCAACCACGCCGCGTGTTATTGCTTTCGTGGGCCCGACCGGCGTCGGCAAGACAACAACCATCGCTAAGATTGCGGCCGAGCTCGTGATTCACCAGCGTCGTCCCGTGACACTGGCCACCACGGATACGTACAAGATTGCCGCCGTTGAACAGTTGCAGACCTATGCCAACATTCTGAAGATTCCTCTCGAGGTTTGCCCCACGGCCGATGCCCTCGCACAGTTGGGCTCACGTCTCGGTCCCGACGACGTTGTGCTCCTCGATACGGCGGGCTTTGGTCCCAGAGATGAGAAGAAAGTTCAGGAACTCCAAGAGATCCTGTCAGGGGTGCGTGCGGAGATGCATCTCTGTGTGTCAGCGACTACGCGCGACCGAGACCTCCGGGACATGACCAAACGCTTTTCGGTCTTCAAACCCGACTATCTTGTTGTCACGAAGACCGACGAGACCACCGCTTATGGCAACGTTTACAACGTCGCCGTGCGTAGTCACTATCCACTGTCCTACTTTACGATGGGCCAACGGGTTCCCGAAGACATCGAGATTGCCACCAAGGAACGCGTTGCGGATCTGCTCTTGAATATCACGGGGGATAAATAAGTTGGATCAAGCGGATCGCCTCAGGGCAATGGCTTCTACGGGGAACTCGCCCCGTCAGCCTCGCGTCATTAGCATAACGAGCGGCAAAGGCGGCGTAGGCAAGTCGAACATCGCCGCAAACACGGCGGTGCTCATGGCTCGTCGGGGTTTGAGAACCTTGCTGGTGGATGCCGACATCGGTCTGGCTAATTCGAACCTGCTGCTCGGTTGCCGCCCGACGTTGTCGATGGACGACGTACTTTTCGGCGAAGCGTCCATGGAGGCCGTGTTCGTCAAGACCGCTTACGGTATCGACCTCCTTCCGGGCTCATCGGGGATTCGTAAGTTGCTGGAGCTCGACAACTTCGCGCAGCGGGTTCTCTTCGACAAGCTTTTTGAGGCTATGCAGGGTTACGATGTCGTGGTCTTCGATACGGCGCCCGGTATCGGTAACTGGGTTCTGAACTTTAACGCCGCCGCCAATGACATCGTGGTGGTAGCTCACCCCGAACCCACGGCGCTTGCCGACGCCTATGCCCTCATTAAGGTGCTTGCCACCGAGCGCCGCGAAAAGAAGTTCAAGTTGCTCGTCAATCGCGCACGTCACGCCCAGGAAGGTCTTGACGCGTTTCGCCGTATCACGGAGGTCGCCGATGAATTTCTTAATATTTCCATTGATCTTCTGGGGACGATCCCGGAGGACGCGTGCGTCCTGAAGGCGATCCGGGCTCAGACGCCCGTGTGTGTGGATAGCCCGAGGGCCCCATTTTCCATGGCCCTGGATCGCATCACCGACAAACTGTTGGCAACTTCGAGTGCCTCGCCCTTGAAAAAGGCGTGGAATAATGAGGGCGCGACCGCAGTCGTGCGCCGGGGGGCCTAATGTCTGAAGTAGCTTTGAAAAAATATCGAGCCAACACGAAACGCGTGTCGCCCGCTCAAAAGAAAAAGATCATCAAGGAGTACGCTCCGCTGGTGAAGTTCATCGCGCAGAAGATCGCGGTGCGTTTGCCCGCGAACATCGAACTTGAGGATCTTTTGAGCGCGGGCACCATCGGTCTGATGGACGCCATCGACAAGTACGATCCGGCCCGCGACAACAAGTTCAAAACCTACGCGGAATTCCGCATCCGTGGCGCAATCCTCGATGAACTCCGCGCCCAGGACTGGATCCCCCGCTCCATGCGCGAAAAAGCCAAGAACATCGAACGCGCGTTTTCGAAACTCGAACAAAAGCTCGGCCGCGCGGCGTCCGAAGAAGAAGTCTCCAAGGAACTCGGCATGGGCCTGGAAGATTTCCAGGAATCCCTGCACCAGTGCAAGTCGATTTCGCTCCTGTCGCTCGACGAAGTGGGCACCTTCGCCAACGGCGACCGTAAGAGCCTCTTAGGGCTGCTTGAGTCGTCGAAGGCGACGAATCCAATGGTTCAGCTGGCCGGCGCGGAACTCCGCGATCAGCTGGCCAAAGCCATCCAGGACCTGCCCGAAAAGCAGCGGATGGTTCTCTCCCTCTATTACTACGAAGACCTCAATCTTAAGGAAATCGGCGAAGTCCTGGAAGTCACCGAGAGCCGTGTCTCCCAGCTCCACACTCAAGCCGTCCTCCGCCTGCGCGCCAAACTGCGTGAGCACATGGGCGAGCTCGACGACGCCGGTTGATTCTGGTTACCTGTTTGGCATGAGCAGGGCTTCCCCGCACGGAATCGTTGGCTGGCTACGTCCCACGTTCACGCGCTCTCAGTATTTCGTGTATCTGCTCGGATGTGTGCTTTTCTCATTGGGCGCGGTTTGCTTTATACAAGCAAAGTTGGGCACCGACCCCCTAGACGTGTTCGCCCTCGGCCTTCGGAAGCAGGTTCCTTGGATGACGGTGGGCATGGCGCAGGGCGGGATTGCGGTGCTGTGTCTGGCGATCTGGTCGTTTTGGAACAAGAAGCTTCCTATCGTTTCGCCCTTTGTGACCTTCTTCCTGTGCGGTTCCCTCATCGACCTCGGCCTCCACTACCATGACTGGCTCGTCGCCAATCTCCCGCTGGCTGGCTACCCCCTTATGTTCCTGGCGGTATTCCTTTGCGCCTACGCTTCGTCGTTGATCATCATGAGCGGTATCGGCATCCGGGCCATGGATCTCGTGGCCATCACGATGGTCTACAAATGGAAGGCTCCCTTCGTGGTTTGGAAGACCTTGCTCGAGGCCTGTCTGCTTTTGGCCGGGTTCTTGATGGGCGGTCCGGTGGGTCCCGGGACGATCGCGTTCCTCACGGTCGTCGATCTTCTGATCCAGCCGATGATGATCGCCAACCAAAGGTACCTTGGCCTGAGGAACCATGGACTGCGTGGTCGCAAGGAAATTGAACAGGAGACCGCCGCGAATTTCGCTACTGCGACCTGAATCCGCGCGGTCGACGAAGGCGAGCGCTTAGGCTAGCTTTTTCCCTGTGAAACACCCCATTATTGTTGGGCTCCAGTACGGAGACGAAGGCAAAGGCAAGATCACCGACCTCCTGGCCAAACAGGCCGAGTGGGTGATCCGATTCAACGGCGGCACAAACGCTGGTCACACACTGTGGCTGAACGGAAAGAAAGTCGTTACCCACTCCGTGCCCTCGGGCGTGCTTTATTCGCACGTAAAGAACTTCATCGGCGCAGGCTGCGTGATCTATCCGGTCGCGCTCAAGAAGGAGTTCGAGGAACTGGCCGGCGCCGGCGCGGGTCTGACTCCCGCTCGCCTCCAGGTGGATTCACGCGCGCACTTGACCCTCCCGATTCATATTGCCCTCGACGGCGGTCGCGAGGCGGGCGCAAACTCTATCGGAACCACGAAACGCGGTATTGGACCGACTTACACCACCAAGACCGACCGTACGGGCATCCGTGTGGGTGATCTGCTGATTTCCCCCACGGAGTTGGAGGAAAAGGTCCGCTTCCTTTTGAAGACCTTCAACCCTCTGTTGCGCGAAGCCGGGATGCTGGAGAGTTCGCTTGCCGAAAACATGGAGGTCATTGAGCTCGCGCGCGGTTTGCTGCGCGACTTCATCGTTTCCGAGCCCACGCCTTTCTATGACGTGGCCCGCAAACAGCGCTGCGTGTTGGAAGGAGCCCAGGGGATTCTCCTGGATATCGATCATGGGAGTTATCCGTACGTGACTTCCTCGAACACCGTCGGCGCGTACGCCGCGGTGGGGACTCCCTTCCCCTCCTCTCGTCTGGGAGTGATTCTAGGCGTGGCCAAGGCCTACCTCACCCGCGTGGGCCTGGGTCCGATGCCCACGGAGTTAGAGGACGAAACCGGCAAGAGAATTCGCCAAAACGGCCAAGAGTTCGGTTCTACGACTGGCCGCCCCCGCCGGGTAGGGTGGCTCAACGCCGACGAACTTCGTCTGGGCGTACGGCTTTCCGATTGCACCGCGATCGCGCTGACCAAGGCGGACGTGTTGTCGGGGGAACCTCAAGTGGGCGTCCTCTTCGACGGCAAGCTGCATCTCTTCGAGGGTTGGCCGTCCATCAAAGAGGCCGACGGCAAACTTCATCCTCGCTTTGAGGAGTTCGTAGCCAAGGTGGAATCGTTTGTCGGCGTACCCGTTTGGGCCGTGGGCACGGGCCCGGATCGTGCCGATCTGGTGTGGCGTGGCGTGCCCGATTCGGGTCCGGATTTTTGGAAGGATTGAGCGCGTGTTTCTAAGAGATCTCTCCGAATATAGTCTCCAAGGTTTGCGCGTTTTTGTGTACGTGGCCTCCATGGGATCCGTTGCGGAAGCTGCCGGGGCCTTGAGTCTCACGCAACCCGCGGTGTCTCTCCAGATCCACAATCTGGAAAAGCACATCGGCTTTCCGCTCTTCGAGCGTCAGGGACGAAAGAACGTCCTTACGGTGCAGGGTCAGGATCTTTTCCAAAAGCTTTTGCCCAACCTCGAGCAGCTCGAGCAGATCTTGCGGGACGCGCGCGAAGCCGAGAACGTGAAGCGTCCGAAGCTCTTTCTTGGATCCGTCGAGGGAATTGGCGAGTTCTGGCTTGGAAAGCAGTTCGTCGAGTTTGCCAAGGGTAGCCCCGAAACCCGCCTTGTCTGCGAGCTGCAGGACACCGAGAAACTCGAGGAAGACCTCCTTAAGGGTCGGGTGTCGATGATCATCACTCCCCGCAAACTCGAGCACCCACGCGTGGTATCCCAAGTTCTCATCGACGAGCGCTTTGTTCCCGTGGGCCGCAAGAAGGCCATCAAGGTTCTGCTCGATGCCCTTGACCGCCCCCAACGCGAAACGCGTTTTTGGGAGAAGATCGGTTGGATCGGATACGGCGATGTGATGACCGCCGAGGGCTGGGCCGCGAAATGGCTCGATGCCCAAGGAATTCACGTAGACTCACGGTTGAAGTACAAGCACCTCGTGAATTCTTACGTCGTGGTCAAACAGTTGCTGATGGAAGGTCAAGGCGCGTGCATTGCTCCGGTGCACACCTGTCAGGCCGAGCTCGATGCCGGCACTCTGGTCTCGATCGACTCCAAGAAGTACCCCCCCCTCCGCAACCGTCTCTACCTTTCTCACCGAGAAGGGTCGCTCAACCATATCCATCAGGAGTTCAAAGACTTCCTATTGGAGAGCGCGAAAAAGACTTAGGGCGTCGCCGGAAGAAACTCAATCTTCGCAAAATTCTGCATGCAGCCGCGTCACGGCTTCCGTCACTTTGTCGGCCTCGATCACGAGGCTCAGATTCACTTCCGACGCGCCCATGGAAACCATGGACACGTGAAAGCCCTCGAGCGAACGGAAGGCGCGGGTCGCCACGCCTGCGGCCGACCGAAGGCCATAGCCCACAGCGGAAACGCTGGCCTTGTCGCGCGATACGGTGACGCGGGCGATCTGTGAGAGTTCTTCCACGGCGCGGTCGAGGCGAGCGCTTTCAAGGTCTGGATCCAGCGTCACCGACACGTTCACCTCGGACGTAGAGATCAGATCCACCGGAATTCCTTGGCGCGCGAAGGTCTTGAAAACGTTTTCAAGAAAACCGGCGGCGCCGAGCATGCGAAGGGAATGTATATTGACGAGCGTGACACGCTTTTTGCAGGCGATCGCTTTTACGATCGAAGCAGCGGCTTCTCCCGTGCCTGAAATCTCTGTACCCGGGCTTTCGGGGTTGCGCGAGTTGAGCACCTTCACGGGAATTCCCTTAGTCACGGCAGGAGCGATTGTGTCGGGGTGCAGCACTTTCGCGCCGAAGAAGGCGAGCTCGGCGGCCTCGTCAAAGTGAAGACGCTCGATGCGTCGGGCCTGAGGCACCATGCGAGGATCGGTGGTGAGAATGCCGTCGACGTCGGTCCATATCTCGATTGCCTTAGCCCCGAGAACTGATCCCAGAATAGAGGCGGAGTAATCCGAGCCGCCACGGCCTAGGGTCGTGGTGATTCCCGCGGCATTTGAGCCCACGTAGCCACCGGTCAAAAAGAGTGCGCCAGCGCTGGTCTTTGTCCGCATCACGGACTCGGTAGCGACAAAGTCGATGCCCGCTTTTCCGAAGGTGGAATCGGTTTTGAGAATTTCTCGGGGGTCCAGCCAAGTGCATCCTCCGAGCTGTCGAGCGAGGAGATCCGCGGTCAAGCGCGAGGAGGCGAGCTCGCCTGTCGCCAGGATGCGGTCGCGGGAGCGAGCGGTAAATTCGCCCACGGCCTCGACCGCCTTCAGAAAAGTGCTGAGTTCTGAGAAGAGGGTGGCGAGGTCGGATTGCACTTGAGCCGGTGTGCCGATCTCGGCGCCGAGCGAAACATGTCTGTTGCGCAGGGCTTCGATCTCCGCCAATCCCTGGGAAAGATTCCCGGCAGCCAAACTGTCAGCGGCACGCACCAAGGCATCCGTTACACCCGAAAGAGCGGAGACGACCACCAGCCGCCTGCCGCTGCGCGAGGCCACGATCTTGGTCAGGCGCTCGAGAGCAGGGGCGTCTTGAACGGAGGTTCCGCCGAATTTGAGCACGATCATGGAATCTCGTCTTAGAACGCGCCGCCCATCGAGCCCAGAGTTATTTTAGGCGCGGAGGGCGTGCTCGACCCTGAGTCGCATTTCGTCGACTCGTTTCAAGAGTCCCGTCATGTCGAGGCCCACGATCCGGCGGTCTTCCATAAGGACCTTTCCGTGGCAGACGCTCGTGCGTACTTCTTGCCCCGTGGAGGCGTATACGAGCTGCGCGGCGACATCATAGAGGGGTTGCATGTGCGGTACTCGAGGGTCGACGATAATGAAGTCGGCAAACTTTCCCACTTCCAAACTGCCCGTGATCTTTCCGAGTCCCAAGGCCTCGGCGCCCCCGAGCGTTGCCATGCGCAAAAGTTCGGGCGCAGTGACTGCGTCGTTGCGGGACTCCGTGAGTTTCTGGAGTTTGGCGCCCGTGTCCATTTCCTTGAAGATGTTCAGGTCGTTGTTAGAAGCCGGGCCATCGGTTCCTAGAGCCACCGTCACGCCGCCGTCGAGGAGTGCGCGAAGTGGCATGGCGCCGGCACCGAGTTTCATGTTGCTCTCAGGATTATAGACAGCCGAGGTTTCGGTGCGCTCCATGAGCGCGATCTCCGTGGGGGTTACGTGCACGCAGTGTGCAAAACAGCAACGAGCTTCCATCACGCCCAGGTCGTAGAGGCGCTGTGCTGGGGTCTTGCCGTGGTCTTTGAGCGATCCCTCGACTTCGCCTCGGGTTTCGGAGACGTGGATTCCGAGGAGGATATTCTTTTTTTGGGCGTAGGCGGCAGCTCCCTTGAGTGTGGCGTCCGAGCAAGTGTACGGAGCGTGCGGCGCGATCATGGGACGGATGCGCTCATGTGTGCCCCAACGTTCCACGAGCTTGTCGAGAATGCGGTAGTCGCTACCGTCCTTGGCTTTGTTGTCGGGTGCGGCAAAATCGAACACCGTCTCTCCCAGGACACCGCGTAGTCCGAAACGATCCACCACCTCGGCAATGACGTCTTCGAAGTAATACATGTCGTAGAGCGTGGTGACACCACCGAGAATCGACTCGGCACATGCCAGCTCCGTTCCCACGCGTACAAAGTCTGGAGCCACGAGTTTCCCCTCCAGGGGAAGGATGTACTTGTTTAGCCAGTCGTGGAACGGCAGATCGTCGCCGAGCCCGCGAAACAGCGTCATCGGCAAGTGGGAGTGGGCGTTCACCAGGCCCGGCATGACGATCTGATCCCGGGCATCGAGTGTTCTGGATGACTTCCACCCTTCGTCCGTCCAAGGTGAAATCTCGGCGATTCTGGTACCCACGACACCCAAGAACCGGTCCTTGAGAGTTTCGTACTTGCCGCCTGCCATGGTGACGAGCGAGCCGCAACGGAGGACGAGATCGAAGTGTTTCAAGCCAGCTCCTTGGCCGCAAAATCAAAGAGCGCGTCCACGAGTTTGACGGCGATCTTCTTTCCCTCTTTCTCGACATCCTCGTGCTTGAGGACTTTTGTTCCTCCCAGGCCACAGCCTAGATTCGAGATAAAAGACAGGCCGGCCACTTCGAGGCCCATGTGTCGAATCGCGATGGCCTCCCAGACGGTCGACATGCCTACCGCCCCCAGGCCCCACGAGGCGAAAAGCCTTACTTCGGCCGGGGTTTCGTAGGTGGGACCCGAGAGACCCAGGTAGATGCCCTCGTTCACCTTGAACTTCTTCGCCAGGAGCGATTTTTTCAGTCGCGCACGAAACTTCGGGTCGTAGACTTGGCTCATGTCGGGGAAGCGTGGCCCCAGGGGCATTCCGGCGTGGTCCACGGGGTTGGGCCCGGAAAGTGGATTCGCACCCGAGAGATTCACTTGGTCCGAGATGAGCATGAGCGAGCCCACCGGAAATCTTTTTTTCAACGAGCCGGCGGCGTTCGTGAGCAAGAACTTTGAAGTGCCCGCCTGGGCCGCGGCCACAAGCGGTTGCACGACCTGGCGCGGGCTCAATCCCTCATAGCCGTGCAGGCGCCCCACCTGAAAACAAACGACACTACCGGATTTCTCATGGCGGTAGTAGCGCAGAATGCCTTTGTGGCCGGGTGCCGTGGATGGAACCAGGCCCGGCACGTCGCCAAAGGGCAAGGCGCCCATCGGCGCCCAAGCTTTGAATTTTGTTCCGTCGTTGAATGCAGCGCTCAGGCCGGACCCGAGCACGATGTGAAGGGCGGGGATCGGGAGACTTTCCCGACGATAGAAGTCCTTGAGGTATTCGGCGGTGTTCATGAGGTGATGGTCTCCAAGGTGAGGGGCTGGGGCGCGCGGGCTGGCACGTCTTCGCGAATATCAAAGGCCGATTCGAGCTCCGAGCTTAATGTTTCGGCAAGCGCTTCTGAGCGCAGGTGCATGATCAGGAGGGCTTGGCCCTTGGTGACCGTGTCACCGACACCCACGCATATCTCGAAACCCGTTGCAGGGTCGATGACGTCTTCGGTTCTTTGCCGGCCCACGCCGCATTTGAGCCCTACGACCCCGAAAACACGCGAGGCGATTCTTACGAGGGTGCCGGAGCGGGGAGCTCGGAGCACGTAAACATTTTCTGTTTTGGCGAGATGGTCTTGCCAACCGTCGATGGCCCCCTGGGCACGTACCATGCTCTCGAAAATCGTACGAGCCCGGCCGTTTTCGAGAAGGTCAAGGCATTCGCGTCGAGTCGCGTCCAGGTCCTTGCGGGTACCTGCGAGCACCGCCATTTGCGCTGCGAGATCCACGCAAAGGTTGCGAAGGGGGGTGGCCAGACGCGTTTGGTTTTCGGTGGGATAGGAATTCTCCAGGATCCAGAGCGACTCGCGGACTTCTAGGGCGTTGCCGATGCAAGTGCCCAGCGGTTCGTCCATCCGAGTGATCGACGCAAGCGCCCTGAGGCCGGCCCCTTGGGCCACGCGTACAAGAGAGTGCGAAAGCTCTTGGGCCTTAGCCAAGGTGTCCATGAACGCAGCAGACCCGCATTTCACATCGAAGACGATCGCATCAACGCCCTCGGCCCATTTTTTAGACACGATCGAGGCCGTGATGAGGGGCACGCTCTCAATGGTGGCCGTCACATCACGCAGGGAATACAGTTTACGGTCGGCGGGGCAAAGGTCCGGGCTCTGAGCCATCATGCAGATGCCGTGGCTTTCGAGACATTCGATCATCTTTCGTTCGCTTGGGAAAATATCAAAACCGGAAATAGAGGACAGTTTGTCCGCGGTGCCCCCGGTATGTCCGAGGCCTCTCCCGCTCATCATGGGAATCTTAAGGCCAAGGCCCGCGGCTAGCGGTGCCAGGATAAGCGAGACTTTATCGCCCACGCCGCCGGTTGAGTGCTTGTCGGCAAAGACGGCGTTCCGCAAGTTGGAACTCATCTTGCGCCAATCCAGAGTACGCCCCGATTGGCGCATAGCCTCGGTGAGAGTCACTGTTTCCGCTGTGGTCATGCCGCGCAGATAGGTGGCCATCAACCAGGCGGACGCCTGGTAGTCGGGAATCGTTCCGTGGGCAAATCCGCCTACGAGATGCAGAATCTCGTCGCGATCCAGAACGCCGCCGTCGCGTTTTTTGCGAAGGATTTCGGAGACGACGAAGTTCTTCATGTTCCCGTTTTCATCCGTGCCTCAGCCGATGCCCAAGCCGGCGGCCACCGCAGGTGCGCGGTTGGCGCCGTCGAGGCGAGCGTTATCGGCGCCGAGGCCGAGGGTCTCGAGGGCCAGGCGCGCGACGGTGGTGAAGCCTTCGAGTTCGCCAAGGGCCTGCGGACGGAAACTCTTCCGCGGCGACCAGACGAGCAACGGCACATTTTCGCGGGTGTGATCGGAGCCCGAGTGCGTGGGATCGTTGCCGTGATCGGCCGTGAGCACCAGCACGTCGTCTGGCCCGCAGGCGGCTTCGAGTTTCGGGAGGAACGCGTCGAAGTGCATCAGCGCTTCGGCGTAGGTTCCCGGATTGCGGCGGTGGCCGTGGAGTTGATCGAAATCGATCAGGTTCGTGAAGATCAGACCCTTCTGGCCCTTTGTGCGCTCCATCATTTCGAGCGTTGCGTCCAAACTCGTTTCGTTGCGACCGGTGTGTTCGACGAGATTCACCGAGCGATGGGCAAAGATATCTTCGATCTTACCCACTCCCGCGACAAAGTGTCCGCGTTCGCGGAGGACGTCGAGAAGGTTGGGCTGGGGTGGGGGCACGCTGTAGTCGCGTCGGTTTTCGGTGCGGCGGTACTCGCCCTTTTGCGAGCCAGTGAAGGGCCGCGCGATCACCCGCCCCACTCCGAGAGGGTCGAGATACTTCCGTGCCGACTTAGAAATTGCGTAGAGCTTGTCTAGGCCGAATTTTTCCTCGGACCAGGCGATCTGAAGCACGCTGTCGCCCGACGTATAAACGATGGGTTTGCCGGTGCGCAGGTGTTCCTCGCCGTAATCATCGATCACGTGCGTGCCCGAGTACGGAAGGTTACAGAGCCAGCCCGGCAGGCCGTTCTCGGTGGCCCACGCGTCGAGGAGTTCTTTCGCGAAACCCTTTTCAAAGACCGGAAACTCTTCGCGCAGCACCGTGCCCGCCATTTCCCAGTGGCCCGTGGTGGTGTCTTTGCCGGGCGAGAGCTCCCGCATCACGCCGTAGGCGGCTTTCGGCGCGGGGTCCTTGGGAATGCCAAAGCTGTCGACCAAGCGGCCCAGGCCCCAGCGCGCCAAGTTCGGAAGCGAGTAGTCTGTTTTATGGACGGCGCACCATTCGCCGATGTGCCTGAGTGTGTGGGCCGTCTCGTCTCCGAAACGGTGCGCGTCGCGTGCGGCCCCGACTCCGACGGAATCGAGAACGATGAGAATCACGCGTTGCAGAGGGGTTTCCATCAGTAAGTGTCTCCCGTGGAGGCGGGGTTTTGGCCATGGAACTCTTGGAGGATTGCGATCCCCGATGAGGTGCCGATGCGATCCGCTCCGGCCTCGACCATTTCCCGCATCGCGGCCCAGGTGCGCACACCGCCACTCGCCTTGACGCCGATCGAGGGGCCTACGGTTGCACGCATCAGGCGCACGTGTGCAGCCGTCGCGCCGTTCGTGTCCCCTTTCACCAGAGGAGAGCCAAAGCCGGTGGAGGTTTTGACGAAGCGGGCTCCGGCCTTTACCGCCAAGCGGCAGGCCTGGGCGATTTCGTCCTCGGAGAGCAGGCACGTTTCGAGAATTACTTTTACGGGCACGGAGCCCGCAGCATTTACCGTGGCCCGGAGATCGGCTTCGACCTCGTCCCAACGTCCTGATTTGAATCCACCCACGTCCAAAACGGTGTCGATCTCCTGGGCTCCCGCCTGAACACAGGCCCGCGTCTCCTCGGCTTTGGCAGCCGGATGCGCGGCCCCGAGTGGGAAACCCACCACGGCCACGGGGAGCGAGGAGCTGCCGTGAAGTTCGCGGGCTACGAGCGCGATCCAGCGACCGTTCACGCAAACGCCCTTGAAACCGTGCTCGCGAGCTTCGGCACAAAGCTGAAGCACGGCCTTTTCGTCGGCCTCGGGCTTGAGCAGGGTATGATCGATAAGGCTTTCGGGGGCCGTGATCATGAGCGCGCTAATATAGGCTGAGCGGGCTCTCCGGACTAGACCGCATCGGCTGAAGTGTTTTACAAGGAATTCCAATGTATTCGGTGGGCCTGATTCCTCTTCTTACGGCCTTCCTCGGGGCTTTGGTGCTCACGCCCTTGACGATACGCGTCGCCATTTCTCGGGGGTGGGTGGATAAACCCGGCGAACGCAAGATTCACCGTCGCCCCCTGCCGCGTTTAGGCGGGATCTCCGTATTTCTCTCTCTCTGGGGTGCCTGGTTCCTCTTTGCCTTTCTCGAGCCGGACCATGTCCCTTACGAGGCCAGGACCCAGATCTGGGCCCTCTTTGGGGCCTCCACCTTGGTGTGGATCCTGGGACTTTACGACGACCTGGTGGGAGCGAATGCCTGGCAGAAACTCGCGGTGCAGGTGGTGGCGGCGTGCTTTGCCGTGGGGTCCGGCATTCAGATTAAACTCCTGCTGAACCCCGTGGGTCTCGACGACCTCTTTCTGTCACCTTTCTGGTCCTGGGTGCTCAGTGTTGCGTGGATCGTGTTTGTCTCGAACGCCATCAACCTCATCGATGGTCTGGACGGTTTGGCGGGAGGCGTGTGCTGCATCACGGCGCTTTCGATTTATTTCATCTCCAAGGAACTCGGCAGTCCGTACCTGCCGTTTCTTTCGCTCGCTATCGCGGGGGCCTGTCTCGGCTTTCTCTTCTTCAATTTCCAGCCCGCACGTATTTTTTTGGGCGACAGTGGGGCGCTGACACTGGGCTTTTTGCTCGCCTGCGTTTCACTCATGGGTGCCACGAAGCGCTCCACTGCGATCGTGATGTTCGGGCCTCCGCTGATCTTAGCCCTGCCGCTGGCGGATTCCTGTTTGGCCATCGTGCGTCGTCTGAAGCGTGGTGGTTTGCCGGACTTGACCCTGGGCCACATTTTTCGACGCCTCAGGGAAGTTTTTCAGGCCGATCAGGAACACATTCACCACGGCTTGCTGAAGATCGGCCTCAGTCACCGTCACGCGGTGGTGCTTCTCTATCTCGTCACCTCTCTGTTGGGGCTAACCGCCTATCGCCACAGCGTGGGCAACCACTTGGCGAGCACCGTGATCACCTTCTTCGTTTTGGCTACGGCCCTCGCCTGGTTGCGGAGCCGAGCGAAAAGGAATTAAATGAGTGCCATGAAACGATGGATTGCAGGGCTGTGCCTCTCCTTGGCTTGCCTGACTTCCGTGCCGGTTTCCGCCCAGGGCTCGGGCGGCTCCAAGGACGAAGGTTCGCCTCTCGAAGTTCGAAATTCGGTGAGCGTGATTCTTTTGAGCGGCTTGATTGGCGGCATTCTGGGTCTCTCCACACTTTCTTTTTACGACAAACCGCAGGACAACATCCGCAACATCACTTTTGGGGCGGGCGGCGGTTTGATTGTGGCCGTCATTTTCTTGACGGCATCGGCGGCCACCATGCCCCCACCTGTGGACATGAAATCTACTCACCTACGGGTTCCTGAATTGCCGAATCCCTGGGTTGCGCCGAGCGTGGATTCCGAGGGGCGCGTGGTTGTGGCGGCCGGGTTGAAGTTCTGAGGATGAAAACCACTCGACGGGTGCTTGCGTTAGGCGGCATCCTCGCTGTTTTGTCGGTGCCGGCCTCGGCCGAAGAAGCCCCGCTTCCGATCAATGCCCGGATCCTCGAGCTCATCGAGGGCATGCCTTATAAGGGTGACTACAACGCGAAAACGCCGGGCGCGGTTGCGTTGCGTGCCTCGATCACGCTGAACGAAGGCAGGCTCGTCGTGAATTCCGATCTCGCGCGCCCGAGTTTTTGTTCGGGCGCCACGTACCACGTATTTTTGAAAACCATTCTCGCGCCCGACATGGATCCGAACCTCGCCGACGAGCTCCTCGTCAAGAAAGGTCAGACGGACGGTATCGGCGTTTGGGGTCGTTGGAACGCGAATGGGCCGGGCACGGCCTGCCTCTTCCACGAACTCAAGATCGGCGAGAACTTTACTGATTTCAAGGCCGCGCGGCCCGGGGACTTCATGAAGATCTGGTGGAACGACGAGATCGGCCACAAGGAGCACGGTCACTCGGTCATCTTCCTGGGCATGGTCGAAGGCGATACGATCGATGGCGAGCAATCCGTCGATTTTTGGTCGAGCAACATTCCCGGTGGTTATTATAAAAAATCCGTGCGCCGCTCTCAGATTAAGAGAGCCGTTTTTTCCCGGCTGACCCATCCGGAGCGTTTGAAGGCTGGGATTCTCTCTCGCAAGAGCGAGTACCTCGCCTCTCTTTTGGAAGAACCTTCGACCTTCGGCCAAGTGGCCGAAAAATGCGGCGTGCAAACGCGCCCCGCGCTCTAGCGCTTTATTGCGACCGCCTCCTTGTTCTTTGTTGGGGCTGGCCTAAACTCCGTCTCGATCAATTACTTATTTGATGGAGGATACGATTCAATGAAAACGACATGGAAGGCCTTGAGCCTCGGTCTGACGCTGGCCTTGCCCGTGGCCGCCTCGGCCGCCCCTAAGAAAAAGACGGCTCCGGCTGCGGCACCCGCAGCACCCGCCGTGAACGCGGCCGCGCCGGCCCGGACAAAAACCAAGTCTCTTCATGACCAGTTCACGGGTCAGCCTTACGGCATGGCCGGATGCGGTCTCGGTTCCATGGTCTTCGGCGACAAGCCGGGCCTGATTCAAGTCATCGCTGCCACGGTGAACAGCACGGCCGCTAGCCAGACCTTCGGTATTTCATCGGGCACGTCAAACTGCGAAGACCGTGCCGGTACGGCCGCCTTCTTCATCGACGCTAACCGCGTGGTGCTGGCCTCCGACATGGCTCGTGGTTCCGGCGAAACGATCGTCAACTTGTCGCGCATCTATGGATGTACGGACGAAGTTGTCTTTGGTCGCGCCATGCAGCGCAACCTGGGCGAGATCTTCCCCAATCCCTCGGTCGATACGGAGCAGGTTCGTAGCTCGATCGAGAAAACCATCCAAAACGATTCCACCTTGGCCCAAAGCTGCGGCCAAGTCGGCTGAACGGATAAAGGAATAAATTCATGAACAAGCTTCTTATCGTTTCCCTCGCTCTTGCGGCCTCGGCCGGCGCTTCGGCCAATCACTACGGCAAAGGCGGCTGCGGACTGGGTTCCATCGTTATGGGCCAGGATGGCAACCAAGTGTTGGCTGCCACCACCAACGGCACTTCCTATACCCAGATGTTTGGCATTTCGTCGGGCACGTCGAACTGTGTCGACACCTCGCACAGCGCTGCCAATCGCCTTCCTCTTTTCATCGAAGGCAACCGTGTGGCGTTGGCGACCGACATTTCCCGTGGTTCGGGTGAAACCCTCGCTCACCTCTCGGGCGTGCTGGGTTGCTCCGACGCCAACGAACTGGGCTCGAAGCTGCAAAACAACTTCAAGACCATCTTCCCCACCCAAGACGTGACGACCGAGCAGATCAACGGCTCGATCCTGAACGTTCTCCGTTCTGACGAACAGCTCTCCAAGAGCTGCGTCGGTCTCGGTTGATCTCGAGAGTTCTTTTTTTTGGAGTCCTCGCGTGTGCGCCGGTTCTCGGCGCTGCGCGCGAGGATGACTTCTCCCGTGGCCCGGCCTGGGCCAAGCTTCTCCATTTTCGTAGCTCGGCCTTTGGTCATCGCAGCGAAGCGGATGGTCCCGGCTTCTTCCTGTCCCCACGCGGTCGGATGGACGCGCGCGCCGAGCTGGACGCTTTTCTCCTGGCGCTCAAGGACGACAAGGGCGGCGACACCTCGGCTCGTTGTCGATTTCCGGCCCGTTACACGCTCGTTCGTAGGGAACTTGAGGGGGTCCCCGAGATTCCGATCGATACCTGTACCGGCTTCCTCGAGTTCAAACGCGTGCTCGCAGCGAAGTCCGTCACGCTGATTTTCTCCTCCTACTATTTGAACAATCCTTCGAGCACGTTCGGACATTTGTTTTTGCGGGTGAACAAGGCCGATACGAGCTTGGCTGGGGATCGCTATGAGCTTCTTGATCACGGCATCAACTTTGCCGCCGATCTCACCACCGACAATGCCTTGGCCTATGGAATGGCGGGGATCTTCGGATTCTTCCAAGGAACTTTCACGAATGTTCCGTACTTCTACAAAGTGCGGGAATACAACGATTTCGAATCCCGCGACATCTTTGAGTACGACCTTAATCTCACGCCCGCCGAAGTTGAGCTTCTTGTTGAGCACCTCTGGGAGCTGGGTCACACCTGGTTCAATTATTACTATTTCGACGAAAACTGCGCGTACCACATCCTGGGTGCTTTGGAGGCGATTGCCCCCGCTCACGGACTCGTTGAAAAGTTGGGTCCTTATGTGATCCCCTCCGAGTCCCTCAAGGCTGTTGTCACCGAGCCCGGTTTTACGCGCGCCCCCCGCTTGCGCCCCTCTACTCGTCGCGTGTTTCACGAACGAGTTGCGACACTTACGAGCACCGATCGTGCGATACTCGCGGAGTACACGGTTGCCCACGACGACGCGGTGATTCCGCGCGCACCGGCCGGCGACGTGGCGGCCACAGCCCGCGAAGCGAGGCTCCTAGATTCCGCCCTCGATTGGCTGGACTACAAGCACGCCAAGGACCTCGTGCCGACGCCGCACGAGTCCAATCCAAAGCCAGGCATCTGGAAACAGGCGCTGCTCATCCGCCGCAGTTCTCTGGGCGTTCGCTCCGCCCCACTCGATATTCCGATGTCCTCCTCGGAGGCGCCTCATCTCTCTCACGGCTCCGGCAAGTTTCTCCTCGAGAGCGGATATTCTGATCAAGCGGGAGCCTACACGCGATTCAAGCTTCGTCCCGCGCACCATGATCTATTGGATCCCTTGCCGGGTATGCCGAACGGGGCCCAGATCGAGATGTTCACGTTACGACTGGCGATGGAGGAGAAGCCCGGTCGACTGCGACTTGAGGGAATGGACCTCTACAACATTCTCTCACTCAATCCTGTCGATTCCTTTGAATTCCCCTACTCGTGGCAAAGCTCGATCTCCTACGGACAGATTCGGGATCTGGATTGTCGAAGTTGCGGTGCCGTCCGTTTGATGGTGGGTGGTGGATGGACACGGAAGGTGGGTTCCGAGGTTTTGCTTTTCCTTATGGGGCGCATCGAAGCCGATGCTTCGGGATCCTTCGCGAAATACGGATTGCGCCTAGGAGTGGGACCTGAAGCGGGCGTTCTCTGGCGTTTTGGAGACGGGTGGGGCGCACTGGCGCGGCCCGTGTACTTGTATCGATTTTGGTCCGCGCATCCCCGGTTCTGGCGCGTGGATACCGAGGTACGCAAGAACTTCGGACGCACGTGGGCTCTTTCCTTGAGCGGAAGTTTTGAGCGGGGCGAGAATCGCGGAGGACTCGGTGCTTCGGCTCTCTTTTAGCTTTAGGCACGCGTCGTTCCTTCTTTTCGTGTTCCTGGTCCTTGGGACGCTCTCGGCGTGTAGCTCGTTGTTCTACTATCCCAGCAAGCTGCATTATTCCGATCCTCGGAACGCAGGACTGAAAAGCGAAGAAGTGAGCTTCTTGGCGCCGGACGGAGCGAAGCTTCGGGCCTGGTATTTTCCTCCCGCGAATGGTCTCAAGGCAAAAACACTCACGGTTTTTTTTCACGGCAATGCCGAAAACATCAGTTCGCACTGGCGGGCGCTCGCCTGGTTGCCGGCTCACGGGCACTCCTATCTGATTTTCGATTATCGCGGCTATGGGAACTCTGAAGGTTCTCCCTCGCCCGCCGGTACGGTGGAGGACGGGCTTGCCGCGTTAAACTGGGCACGCGCTCAGCATCCGGACACACCTCTCGTTGTTTTTGGACAGAGTCTTGGTGGAGCTATCGCCCTTCGTTCCGTCATCGAAGATCCGAGCAAGGCGGACATTCGACTGGTCGTGGTGGAATCCACGTTCCATTCGTATCAGGAAGTGGGCCGCAAAGTGCTGGCGGGCGGGTGGCTCACCTGGCCGTTTCAGTGGATGGCCTACCTGGTGCTAAGCGATCGCTGGGCTCCGAGTGATCGACTGGCGGAAATCGCCCCGATTCCCCTGGTCGTGATCCACGGGGATCAGGACAGAGTCGTGCCGATCTCACTCGGGCGCAGAGTCTATAGTCGCGCGCGCGATCCCAAGGAGTTTCGACTTGTCGCAGGCGGCCGGCACATCGAGGCCTTTTGGCGTCCGAGTGAGGAAGGGCACCGAGAGTATTTCTTGGCTAAACTCGAAGCCGTTAGCGGCTCCAAACGATAGGGCTGCGCGTGTCCGTGGATTTGAGAGTCAGGACTTCGACGCGATCCTCAAAGACAGCAATAGTGTGTTCGAACTGAGCAGAGAGTTTCCGGTCTTTGGTGCGGACCGTCCACTCATCCGATTCGAGAACAATGTCTTTACTGCCTTGATTGATCATGGGCTCGACGGTGAAAACCATGCCGGGTTTGAGCGGCGTTCCAGTGCCGCGCTTGCCGGCATGAACAACGTGCGGATCTTCGTGAAAAGTGCGCCCAATGCCGTGGCCGCAGTACTCGCGCACAATGGAATATCTCTTCGGTTCAACGAGCTTTTGGATCGCCTCGCCGATGTCGCCGACATGTCCGCCCGGGCGCACCGCGTGAATACCGGCCCAAAGTGCCTCCTCGGCGACGGACGTGAGATCCCGGGCCGCACGAGCGCATTTTCCGACAAGAAAGGTTTGGGAGGTATCGCCGTGGAAGCCATCCAGAAGAGTGGTGATATCGAGGTTCACGATGTCGCCTTCTTTGAGACGATAGGTGTCGGGAATCCCGTGGCAGACAACATCGTTGACCGAGGTGCAGATGCTCTTGGGGAACCCGTGGTAGTTGAGCGGGCTCGGAATAGCTCCGTTCTTCAGAATGAAGTCGTGGCAAAGATCGTTGAGTTCATCCGTAGACACGCCCGGTTTCACATAAGGCTCGATGAACACGAGCACTTCGGCCGCTAAGCGGCAGCTTCGCTTCATGGTCTCGATCTCTTCGATGGTCTTGTAGACGACGGCCATGATTCGTCTCTACCTCGGGGCGCGCAATGGCGCTACAACTCGTTCCGGAAGAGTTCGTCGGCGCCGACGTCTTCGGAGTTTTCGTTGTTGGGTCCGGAAACACGGTGGGTTGAGCCCATGTTCGGATTGCCCGTGATGATCACGGGACGATTGGGGAGGGGACTTCCGTCCGGACCGAGCGCAATCGACGGACCCGGGTTGGGGGTCGCCCCAGGGAGGGTCGCGCTCGCAGCGGGCCTAGGAATCTGGCCCGGAGCGGTGCCCTCGGCAAAAACTTCCACGTAGCGCTTCTTTGTTTGCGACGACGGGACATCGCCCGTCTCCCCGTCGATTTGAACCTGGACGATGCCTGCGGGGGCCACGAACTCTTGCGTGGGAATTTTCTTGGCCGTCTCTTGCATGTACTCCAACCAGATCGGGGCGGCGGCTCGGGTACCGGTTTCGTTACGCCCGATAGTACGATCTTCGTCGAAGCCTACCCAGACCCCCGTGATCAATTGCGGAATGTAGCCCAGGAACCAACCGTCTTTGCTGTCGCTTGTGGTGCCCGTTTTTCCTGCGATCGGGCGGCCCAGTGATTTGACGGCAGTACCGGTTCCGTAGTCGACCACCGATTGCAAGAGGTTCGTGATGAGGTACGCCGTGGTCTCCGAGAGGACCTGCTCCGGAGCGGGTTCCTCACGTTTTTCGAGTACCTGGCCGTTGCGGTCCTCCACGCGGCGAATGAAGTAGGTGTTCAAACGTCGGCCTTGATTGGCAAACACACCCCACGAGCGCACGAGTTCCTCAGGCGTCATTCCCGAAGAGCCCAGCGCAAGCGAGAGGTCCGAATTGAGATTGGCCTTAATGCCGAGCCGGCGAGCGTAGTCGATCGCGGTGGGAATCTTGATGTGCTGAAGAAGTTTGATGGTGGGAATATTGCGTGAGAAAGCCAATGCATTGCGCAGGGTGGTTTCTCCGTAGAACTTGTCGGTGGCGTTGTCCGGGCGCCAGATCTTTTCAAGTTGTGATTTTTCATCGATGTCTTTGTAGACGATCGGCGAGTCTACGATGATCGTGGCCGGCGTGAGCCCAATGTCGAGCGCGGCCGTATAGATAATCGGCTTAAATGCCGAACCCGGTTGGCGGACGGCCTGAACTGCACGATTGAACTCCGAGCGCGTGATCGTGTAGTCGTAACCCCCTACGAGCGCCTGAAGGGCTCCGTCGGGAATACGGTAGCTGAGGAGTGCGCCCTGAATGAGCGGCTCCTGTTCGAGTGCGAACTCGCTCTTGTCGTTGGTAATCGCGCGCGGGGTGACCGTGATCACGTCACCGACTTCGAGTTGTAGGAACGGATTACGTACGATTTTTTCCGTGTAGATTTCTTCCGCGTTGGCGTCGAAGGTCCACTTGTATTCCTCAGGCTTGATGTAACCCCTGCGATTACCTACCTGGATGAAAAGCTGCTTTGATTTACGGTCTTTTTCGACCAGCACGGCTCTGTAGTTTTTTCCCAGCTCCAGTGGCGTGAGCGAATCGGGATTCTCGGGAACTTGAAGGTCCCCGTTCTCGAGCAGCAACTTGTAGTCGAAGAAGCGCTCCAAGAGTTCTCCATGCTGCTTGATCAGGTACTCTTGGCGCTGCGCGGGAGTTTTGAGGCGTAGCGTGGGTTTGCGCAGGCCGGCACGTTTGTCGAGCGACCTAAGCCCGTTATTCATGGCGGCTTCGGCGGCTTTCTGCGCTTCGAGGTTCACGGTCGTGTAGACCTTGAGTCCGCCGCCGTAGAGCAGATCGGTTCCGTACTTCTGCGCGACGTAGCGGCGCACATGCTCGGTGAAGTAGGGCGCTTGGACGTCGATCGCGTCGACTCGGTTCTTGATCTGGACCGGCGTTTTAAGAGCTTCCTCGTACTCGTCGCGAGAGATAGCCGAGGTGGCGAGCATTCGTCCTAGGACATAGGCCTGGCGTTGACGAGCGGCCTTGGGATTGGAAATCGGATTGTCGCGCGAAGGAGCGCGCGGAAGTCCGGCGAGAATGGCGGCCTCGGACACGGTCAAAGAGGCGGCGGGCTTTCCGAAGTACGTCTGGGCCGCGGCTTCGATACCGTATGCTCCGTTTCCCAAGAATATTTGGTTCAGGTAGAGCGCAAGGATCTGATTCTTGGTGAGAGCCTTTTCCATACGGAAGGCGAGCAGCATTTCCTTGATCTTCCGGTCGATCGATTTCTCCGGGCTGAGCAGAATGGATTTTGCTACCTGTTGCGTAATCGTGGAGCCGCCTTGGGCGGAGTGACCCACACGGGCGTTCTTGATGGCTGCGCGCATCAACGAGATCGGGTTCACGCCGCGGTGACTGAAGAACTCATCATCCTCGGCTGCCACAAAAGCGCGTACGGCCACCGTTGGGATCTCGTCGAAGGTGAGAGTCTTTCGTCGTTCCGTGGAGTATTCGGCAAGGACTTTGTCGTCGTCCGTAAATAGCGTGGTCGTCACCCGGGGAGTGTAGTTTTCGAGCGCTTCGAGCGAGGGAAGGTTCCGGGAGTACGAGACCAGCACCGCAATGACGCCCACGCACCCGACGACAAAAAGACCGAGCGCAGACCAGCCCACGTATTTCAGCGCTTTCATGAGAGGGTTATCATACCCCGTATGAGCATTCCGATGAAGCCAGGTGCCCGTTTGATCCTCTCGTCTGCACTGGTCTTCGGTTTGGGCTCCTGCACCGTCAAAAGGTCGGCGCGGGACCTCGGGGTGTTGCGCTATCCCCTTGGGAGCGATCCGATTGCCCTGGATCCTGTCTCGGCGGATACCGGCACTTCCGTGTTCGTGTTGCGGCAAATTGTCGGAACGCTTTTTCGCGTGGAGGATCGACCGGGCGCCCAGTCGGGACCACTGATCTCCGACGCCTCGGGTTACGAATGGAGAAAGGGCGGCACTCGGCTCTACGTGACACTGCGCCGCGATCTTCGCTGGTCGGACGGCGTGGCTCTCACCGCTTGTCAGTATCGCGATGGTGTCTTACGAGCCTTGGATCCACAGGTGCCTAGCGCGCTTTCGGAACTGCTCTTTGATTTGAAGGGTGCGCGGGAGCGAAAAATCGGAAAGATTGCTGAGAAAGATGTGGGTGTGCGCTGCTCCGATGAGCAAGCCTGGATCGAGTTCGATCTCCTGCGGCCTTCGTCGGTAAAAATGCTCTACGCCCTGGCTTTCATTGTGTCCGCGCCCGTTCGCAAGGATCTCGTGGCGCGACGAGGCGCAGATTGGTTGTTGCCGGAAGGCGACAGGCCTGGCTTGGGCACGGGTTCCTTTGTGGTGACGGAATGGAGTCGTGATCGTCGTATCGTTCTCACGGCCCGTTCGACGATCGAGACGGAGCCGCTTCCGGAAGATCGTCGGGCAAAGCTACGCACCGTCGAAATGCCGCTGGTGCGAGATCCCACCGCGGCCTTGGCTCTCTACGAATCGGGCGAAGTCGACGTGCTCGATGACATTCCGCCCGCTCTGCTTCCCAAACTTCGCAACCGTGCCGACCGAGTGCAGGCCCCGTACTTCACCACCTATATGATCGGGTTCTCGCAGACAGCAAATCCCGTTCTCAAAGATCGGAGGGTGCGGCAGGCCCTGGCTCTCAGCTTCCACCAGAAAGAGATTCCCCAGATTCTCCGTGGCGGTGAAGCTCAGGCCAACGGATGGATTCCACCGGATTTGCTACCCGTCGATCAACGACCCACGGAAACGCTTTTCGATCCTCTTAAGGCGCGCGCCCTACTCAAGGAAGCCGGCTATCCGGACCCTGCGAAGTTCCCCGTGCTGAAGTTGTACTTCAACGCCGGAGAACGCCACAAGATTTTGATGGAGCGCGCGGCAAATAATTGGAAAACCCATCTCGGAGTTCGGGTGGAGTTGGAGCCTATCGAGTGGAAGGTGCTTGTGGCTCAACTGAAGCAGAAAGCACCGGATCTTTGGCGTTACGCTTGGGCGGCGGCCTACCCGGACGCGTTGTTTTTCCTGGAGCTTTTCCTCTCCGATGGACTCAATAATTTCGGGAAATGGAAGAACGCGGAATACGATCGTCGGGTGCACGAGCTATTGAAGACGCCTCTTGATCGTCGCGACGCGAAGTTTTGGGAGAATCTGGCTAAGGCTCAGTCTATCCTGGTACGGGAGGATCCCGCCCTTGTGCCGGTGTATCACTATGTGCGCAATGCTCTTGTGCGACCTGGGCTCTATGGTTTGCACTTCAATGGACAGGGGATGGTCGACTTCCGAGATATTGAAAAGCGTCCGATGCCCTAAATCCTAAGGAAGGCCTCCCTAAGGAAGGTAAAGACCCGTGGCAAAGCGGTAGGTGGCGCTGAGATTCAGAACCAGCCACAGAACCGCCAGGCTCCACAGAGCCCAACGGCGACGGAGCTCAAAAAGCGGTTCCAGCAAAAAGAGCGCGGGCGTACCGAGCAACACGATCCGATAGAGAGATTGGGTAGACGAGCCAAACCAAAGCGGAACGAAGATCGGCACGACAATCGCAAGCGCCAGAAAATCGCGCTCGAGCTGGGCGCGGTCATGCACCCGCCACGACCACCAGGCTCGGCGTGCATAGAGAACGGGGGCGCAAAAGAGGAGTGCCAGATAAAGGACAAGTTCCACCGGCTTCCCGTACAGATCGCCGACAATTCCCCAGGGGCCCGAGAGATGCCGGTTCCACGCGGCCTGAGCGTGGAGCCAGGCGAAGGGGTCCCCCGCCACGGATTGGTAGAACGACAAAACACCGATCGCGCCCACCAAGAAGCCGGCTAGTGCCAGGGGAAAGGCTTGGCGCCGGAAGAGCAACGCCCAGCCGACAAGTCCCGTGGCAACCGGAAGTCCCGCATGCTTGGTGGATACAAGAAGGGCCAACGCGAAGGCTGCCATCCGAGGTCGATCCTGGACGAGCGACCATGCGGCTAGACCCGTCAAAGCCAGGAAAGCCGCTTCCGGATAAGCCGCAGCGTAGAACACGCTGGTGGGATAGAACGCGATCAGCCACATCGATCGGGGAGCCGCCAAATGGTTCGCGAGCCGCTGCCAAGCCCAGATTCCCAGAATCAGAAATCCGAGATTCAGAAGGCTGGCTTGTAGGGCCTGTATCTCGGGAGCGCCAGGCAGGAGGCCGAGCAAGTAAGGCCATCCGGGGAAAAACACCAAAGAGCTGTCGTCCGCTCGGTAACCCTCCCGAGCAAGGCGTACGTAGTGCTCCACATCAGCGCGATAGAAAATTTGGGTGACTCGGGCCCAAAGTTCTTGGCCTACAAACGGCGAAGGCGAAGTTTTCCATTCGCCGCGTAAGAGAGACACGCGAGGCAGGTAGCTTGCGGCTAAGCCCGTCGCCCAAATCCACATCCAAGCTGCGAGGGCGATCACGAGGGGGCGGCGTGTGAGTCGCATCGGGTGATTCTAAGCGGACTCTTCGCGCTCGGCAGTGAAGACCGCCAGAATAAGGAAGAAATAAAGCGGATAATACATTCGCGGAACCGTGAACGGGGTGTCTGTCAGGCCCGCAATCCACGTCACCAGAAAATACGGGCGGAGCACGGGCAACGCGCAGAAGGCGACGAGTTGGAATCCGAAAAAGAGCACGAAGCCCACGATTCCGCTTTCGGCCAAAGTCTGAAGAAAAATGTTGTGCGCAAAAATGCCTCGGGAACCTGGCGAGAGAACGCCCGTGAGTTCAGGGTGCATGTCGATATCGAGGGCGTTGCGTCGCGGTCCGAGACCAAAAATCGGGTTCTCGCGGATGTACTGCTGATTGAGGCGCCAGATCTGCACTCTTCCGGAGAAACTCCGGTCCTCGCCCGCACGGAACAATCGAGTCGTTCGATCCCGCAGTCCCTCGTTCCCCTGAATTTGCCAAACACCGATCAGGAGTGTCCCGAACAGCAATCCGACGGAGATCGTGCGGCGCCCGGGGTGTAGGAGCATGGGTAAGTAACCGACCGTCAACACAAGTAGCCCGACAACGGCGGCCGTGCGGGATCCCGTCAACAAGATCGCTAAGTACAATCCGAGAGCAAGAATTCTTGAGGGCATGCCCCGCCGAGTGATGCCGAAGTACACCAGGGCGGGAAGTAGGCTGTAGGCGAAAATAACGGGATTGCGCATTTTTCCGAAAACGCGCACTTCGCCAAGTCCGAAGCGTTGCCACACAGCCAGTCCGACGGCGACGGCAGAACCCGCAAACGTGGCGATGACGATCGTGCGCCAAAGACCTCCGGAAAACTTCGGGCGGAGCGAAGAGAGGGGGTAGAGAAACAACAGTCCGGCAAAGAGATAGCCCGCGATGGCCCTTAACTCGTCAAAACTACCGGTGGCGAGGGTGAAAATCGTCAAATACAAGGTGTGCGCGAGGCCGAGAGCAAGGCCCAGTCGAAGCAGGCGCTCTCGCAACTGACCCGTTGGCATCCTCAAGCTCAGAATAGATTCCACGAGGGTCAGGATACCGAGCAGAAACGCCGCGGTGGATATCAGCGACATACTGGTACCGCATCCCAAGCCGTAGACCACTAACAAAGCTCCTACGGTGCGAGCGTATGCGGGATGGCCGAAGGTCTGGCGGATATGCGTCATCGAAGAGAAAGTGCTAAGAGGATTCCGTGCCTGGATCAACCCTTCCCGGCTCCCTCTGGGAGAAGGTCCCTACCGCGATCGTCGAGGCAGACACTCAGTTGCGCACATCGATCGTTTCGTGGACCGAGTACGGTGGACCGGTTTGGAAGTTCATTAAGGTGATTACGGACTCCCCCGTGGCTCTCTTGTTTTTTGGGGTCTTGCTGATTGCGCTGTGGGTGCGTGCCGCGCGGGAAGATCGCCGATCGTCCCCGTGGACGGCGTGGGTCGCTGCTGTTTACGTGGTGTTTCTTGCCGCCTCGGATATTTTTTCTCATTCCGTACTCAAGAAGCTCTTCGGACGCCTCAAGCCACACGTCGGACCCTATGTCGAAGGATCTTCGCCGCCGCTCAGTTTTCCCTCTAACCACGCCTTTAATCTTGCCTTCGCTTTGGTCCTCGTCGTTGCCTCTTGCTCGCCCGAAACCCGAGAACGTCATCGGAGCACCTTGCTCCTAGGTGTGGCACTCGTTCTTCTTGTCGGGTTTTCGAGGGTAGTGGTCGGTGAGCATTTTCCACTCGATGTGCTGGGTGGTTGGCTGTTCGGTGCGATCGTCGCGGGCTTGCTGGCACCCCTCTTCCGTTTCCTAACGCGGATTTGGGCTTCGCCGGAGTACAGGAGTAAGGGGAAATGAAGATCGGCGTTGCTCAGATTCGTTCGGGCTCGGACCCTTGGCTTAACTTGGCGCTTGTCGCAGCTTTTCTCGACGAGGCTCGTGAGTCCAAGTGCGATCTTGTCTGCTTCCCGGAGAACGTGCTCTACCGGGGCCCGAAGTTCCGTCCAGACGGCGGCGGTCGAGACGAAGCTTGTTTGCGTTTGGATACCGAGGGTCGGATCGATCGACAACTCTCTTCGTTTTCCCGCGCGGTGGCCGAGGTGATCGAGGGCGCGGGCTGCTCGGTGAGCCTTGGATCGGTGCTCGAGCTCGCCGACGGCACGTTGCCCTACAACAGCCACTGGGTGGTGGGGCGCGACGGGCGCGTGCGCTCGTACCGCAAAATTCACCTCTTTGCCTATGAGTCCGCCACCGGCGGCGGGTCGTACCGGGAGTCCAGCGAGGTGAACGCCGGCGCTGAAACCGTGGTCGCCAAGATCGGGGATTTCGCCACGGGTCTTTCCATTTGTTTCGATCTGCGTTTCCCTGAACTCTTTCGCGATCTCGCGGTCAAGAAAGGGGCGGAGTTGCTTTTGATCCCCGCTGCCTTCACCAGGGAAACCGGCGAGGCTCACTGGCACATGCTCCAGCGTGCGCGAGCCGTGGAGAATTTGTCTTACGTGGCCGCCGCCGGCCAATGGGGGAGTCACGTCGATTCCAAAGGACAGGAACTTTACTGCTACGGACACTCGTTGATCGTCGATCCATGGGGGCAGGTGCTTGCCGAAGGGCCCGGTGAGGGCGACGCACTCATCGTGGCCGAGATTCGGCGTGAGGAGGTCGTTCGCCGCCGCGCGAGTCTTCCTGTTTTCAATTCGGTGGCTTTGCTTTAGGAGGCCGCTAAGGCGTGTCCTCGAAGACAACGCTCGTAGCGCCTCTGCGGCGCGAGCGCTCCCGTTTCTCGAAATTCTTCAGCTCGTTTGCGCGGCGCGCGCGGTTTCCGTAGTAGGTGCCTTCGTGGGCCACGGCGTAGTTGCGATCCGGGGCCTCGGGCGGCACCAGTCCAAAGTCAGCCCCGAGATAGACGGGTTTTTCTCCGGGATCGATTTTCTTTTCGTCCACGAGGCGCTCCACGAGGGCCGCTTTTTTTTTGGAGAGATACTCAGCCATTTTCGGGTGTGCGAAGAGATCAAAGCGGGGTGGGTTCGGAATGATAAGGGCCAGGTACATGGCCTGTCCGATTTCTAGCTGGGCCGCGCTGCGATCGAAAAAGTGACGTGCCGCGGCTTCGGCGCCATAAACGCCCGGTCCCCACTCAATCACGTTCATATAAAGCTCGAGGATCTGCTTTTTACTCAGGTCGCTTTCCAAGCGGTAGGTCCAAGGCATTTCGAAAAGCTTACGAGTGAAGGAGCGCTCTTTGTCGAGGAATAGGTTCTTGGCGAGTTGCTGGGTGATGGTGCTTGCGCCGCGTTTGATGCGGCCCTTTTCCAAGTTTTCCTCGATCGAGTTTTTGATTTCGGCGACGTCGAATCCCTCATGGAAGAAAAACTTGGCGTCCTCCAGGAACACCACAAATTCCGTGAGCTTAGGGTCGATCTGCGAGAGTGGGCGGTAGAGGCGCAAGCGTTGCTCGTACCAATAGTCCACCACGCGCCCATCAGAATTGCGCACTTCCACGGCACTGCCGGGTTTGAGCTTTTCAAAGCGCAGGCGTTCGGCCGGAGGCAGGTTGTAGTTTTCGACGCGTTGAAGGAAGTACAAGCACCCTGCCGCAAGCGCGCTCAAGAGTCCTAAAATAGACAGGCCGGCGACGATTCTTTGACGGCGAGTCAGGTGCTTGAGGCGTGCCTTCACGCTTTCGTCTTAGCAGATCATGGAATTTAGGAAATCCTTTAAATTCATGTAATTAGATAAATATCGGCAACTCGCTTGTCGGATTCCCAAAGGTCCGAGCCAAGTCGCTGGAAAGAATAGGCGGTGTCCTTCCAAACCCATGAAATCTTTGTCACAATGAAATCTATGACGAAGTCTGATCTCATCGAACAACTCACGCAGCGCATGAACCTCACGCGTAAGAAGGTCGAAGGCGTGGTGAACTCCGTTTTCGATACGATGTTTCAAGCGCTTGTGAACGGAGATCGTATTGAGATCCGCGGTTTCGGCAGTTGGTACGTCAAAGAGTACAAGAGCTACGTGGGCCGCAACCCCAAGACCGGTTCCGCCGTGACGGTCCCCGAGAAAAAGTTGCCCTTCTTTAAGGTGGGCAAAGAACTCAAAAAACGCATCGACAACGGCAAGGACAACACGATCCGCGGCTAGCGGTCGATAAGGCTGAGGCGGCGGGCGACTTCGCCGCTCGCGGCATCAACGCACCACATTTCTTCGAGGGCAAAGCCATCCGGCTTCTTCGCTCGTACTAAGTAGTTTACGCACGGTACCGCGACCCCCTGAGGGTTTCTCCACCAAGTTCGGCGCACTTCTTCCGCGCGACTCCCAGGAATGCCCTCGTTGGACAGACGTCGCGGAATCTCCGTTTCACCGCGCCCCGTCGCATAGGGTGGGAAAGCAGTGGGTAGATCCACCGGCAGCTCGCGTACGAAGGGCTGCTGCTCCCAAGCCCCCTGCGCGTTTCGCAGAAAATGGCTTTCGCTCATTTCGATTCGCACGTCGTCGTAAAAGATCGCGATTTCCAGACGAAGCGCGGTTCGTTGGGTGATTCTCGCTTCGCTCCGATGTGCCCATTGCTTAGGGAGTGCGTTTTCGGCCTGTCGAAGCAGCGCGGTTTCGACTGCGTCAGAATCGGAGGTAGGGGCCGTGGGCTGCGGGGTGGCCTCGGGAGACGACGAAGGCAAGGGAAGGGGCACGGGGAAACTCGGTGGAGGATCCGTCTGTGACGGCGACGTGTTCGGAGGCGAGGGTGTCGTGAGGAGCGTGATTCCCAGCACCATCACGAGTGCGGCGGCCAGTATCAGCGTTCGGCGGGACCCGGATTTCACGGCTCGAGTTCCAACGCAAAGCGAGCGGGTACTCGGGGAGCGCGAATGAGCTCGGCGCTTCGAAAAAATCGAGGCTCTTCAAAGAGCGTGGGACGAAAATCACAAAGTCCCTGGATCAGGGAAAGATGTATTCGAAGGTCTCGGTCTTCCAGGACAAAGGTACGCCAGGTCGTGTTGGGAGGAGAGAAACTCACGGCGTCGAGTGTTCCTTCTCGGGTTTCGATTCGTACCTGAACCCAAGCCGGAAAATCCGTCCATACGACCCGCTTGAGACCCTCCTGCTGCACGAAGAGAGAGTGGAAGCGTGCGCTCGGGGCGTATCGCTCCGGCAACGCGCGAAGCGCGCTCTCGGTGGCGGTGTTCACCCGGGTGGTGGGACTCGCGGAGACAGAACCCGGCACTGCGATTCGCGTGGCCTCCGGGTCAGAGCGCAGGCGCAGCAGCGCTTCGTCGAAGGCGGCCATGCAGGTCAGGCCCAGCGTCTCTACGGGCAGATTCCAATCGGCGAACGTGAGTACGTTGAAACCGCGAAAGTCTGAGCGCTGCAGGGACCGCGCTCCGACGATCATTGATGGCGCAACCGACGCAGCTTGGTGGAGGCGCGTTTGAAATAGTCGATGGCCATCGGCTCTCCGACGTTCGTGAGCAAATCCCGAGCCTTTCCGTATCCGTCCAAGGCGTTGTCCAGGTCGCCGACCGATTCGTAAATGGCGGCTTCGGCGTAGAGGGTGCGCGCTTCGGCGATAATCTTGTCGTACAGGCGCTCGCGGGCGCTGCGAGCATCGTCGAACTCCGGCACCGAGCGTAGGATGCGGTCGTAGATTTCACGGGCGTTCACGTACTGACGGTTGGCCACGTGCTGGTCAGCGTCGGCTAGGTCAGCTTGGAACTCCGAGCGAAGCTGCGTTTTTACCGTGTCGAGCGCCTCGCGCACCTTGGTTTGCAGGGCTCTCGTTTCGTTCGCCAGCTCGTTACGAATCGAGGCGGGAGCGCGCCGTCCGGAATCGTAGTCGTTGGCCCGGTCTGCAAGTCGCTGATCCAGGTCGCGCAGGATCGGCGAGGATTCTCGGAACTGACCTTGGTTCATGCGCGCTCGGGCGTCCTGATACTGCGCTTTGAGCGCATCCAGCTGTTCGTTCTCGGCTTGGCGAGCTTCGGCATCGGGATCCTGGAACACGGCATTCGTGGGCGCCTCAATCGCGAGCGCGTTCGGGTCTTTCTGGATCGCTGCCGAAAGCACCTGCAGTGCCTCTTTGCTGTTGGGATCACACTGGTTCAGTACGGCCTGCGAAGACTGTTCGGCGTCGGTCCAGCGCGCCTCTTTGATGGCTTTGCGTGCGGATTCCAGCAATACGCGGGTTTTCTCTTTGCATTCCGTCGCGGCATCGCCGGCGTTTGCCGACGTCGTCGCGATGGTACCGAGTTTGCTCTCCACAAGGTTCGCTTGGGCCTCGTCGAGGATCAGACCCGACTTCTTATACTTTTTGACCACTTTGAGAATGGATTGAGAGGACTGGAAGGCCTCCTGCCAATTCCTTGCGGCCTGAGCACTTTCGGCTTTCACGTAGAGTTCAGCGATTTCTCGTTGTTTGTCGGGGCTCAATGCGTAGAACTCGGCGGAAACGTCGCTGGGATCGGCGGCATTCAGAGGATTCAACGATGGTGAGGGACTGGCCGCGAGCTTCGGCGTCTCGATGGACGCGGGCATGCGTTCTTCCTCTTCTTGTGCTCCTGGACGCGCGAGCAGTGCGAGCAGGGCAAGACCCGCTACGGCGATGAGCGCTTGGCGCGGGCGAGGTTGGGACTTGTACCAAGCCACGCCCTGGCGAAATTTTTTCTGAAGGGGAGATCCAGGGATTTCCTCCATCGGTGAACTTGATTGAATTCCAGGTCCCGCGTTCTCCGCGGAGGCATGTCCGTCGTGTGCGTGTGGGGGGACGTGGAATCCGCCGGCACCGGGAGCGTACGGGACTGGCGGAGAGAACTGAGTTTTTTCGTGCCCGCCCTCTTGCTCAAGCGCGAATCCTGATTGCGCCGGTTCGCTCGTTGTGGCGGCTAAATGCTCGGACTCGGAGTCGACCAGTACGAACTGAATCTCCAAGGGACCGACTTGAAGCGTGTCGAAGGGCTGGAGCGGAGCATCCGTGACAGACACACCGTTGAGGCGGGTTCCATTGGCCGAGCCCATGTCTTGCACACGGTAGAGGTCGCCGATCTTAATGATCTTGAAATGCTGGCGCGAGAGCTTGGAGTGATCGATCTGCACATGAGCTTTCACGCTCCGGCCAATCACCCATTGGGGACCGCCTTGAAGGCGAATTTCTCGCCCGACCTCGGGCCCGTCGGATTTCACCACGCGCAGGCGTGGGGCAACATGCTGCGAGCTAATCGCTGTTTTAGAGTGCGGATCGTCGGCCGAGGGCAATTCGGATGCCATCCCGAATTCGGACGAAGAACTTTCGTGGGACGGATGCGAACCGTCCTGGACTTCGCCCGTCAATGCGGGGGCCGCGTGTTGATAGGGGGCCTCTTCGCTTGGAACGTACTCGTGGGGGCTGCGTGCGAGCTCTGGTCCGTCGTTCTCGGCGGCAGGTTCCCGGGAGTTTTCTGTAGCGACAGAGTTTCCCGAGACACGAGACTGTTCCGAAGCCATGGCACGTACTTGCGATTGAGATCGGCTTTGCCAGTAGATGGCGTAGGGACCGATCTTCACCTCCTGGCCTTCCTCCAGCTCGGCGTATTCCACAGGATCGTCTCCCCGTAGAATGCGGCCCGTCGAAGAAACGTTCTCCACGTAAACGGCTCCGTGGCGGAAGATCACCGCCGCATGACGGCGAGACACGGACTCGTGGTCCAGGACGAAGTCGCAGTTCTTGTCCCGCCCAAGCACAAGACGATCCTTGTCCAAGGGAACCTGGATCATCTCGCCATCTTTGAGGATTACTAGGATACGGTCGCTCATCGGAAGCTGTCCTCCTCACCCAGAAGCTGTCGCGATTTCGAGATGAGCTCCAAAGCCTTGCCGCAAAGGGCGGAATCGTTGGTTTTCGCGCAGGGGATTTTCAGGAGAATTTCCTCCTGCGTAAGGGGTCGACCATTGGTGGTAGGCGCAGAGGAAGTTTCTTGCGCGAGTTTGCGCGTGTAGTCGATTTGTTCGGCGAGCACGGCCAAGATCGCCGAGGCTTCGCCTTTGGCCCTCTTGAACTGCATTCGAGAAAAACTCCGTTCGGCATCCTTGAGAAGGCGGTCGGTCTGTTTCTTCAGACGCGCCTGTGATTCCGTGAGGTACTCGTCGATGGATTCCATCGAGGGATTTTCCGTCTTGGCTAACTCGAACGCTCGTATGGCGCGCACATAGTTCTCGTTCTCGAATTCCCGCATGGCTTCCTTAAAGTATCCCTCGGCCGTGATCTGCGTGCGGCTCTTAGGAACCCGCGGATCGGGGCGGTAGCTTTCCGAGTTGAGTGTGGCCAACGGCTCTTCCGTTGTTCGCGCGGTGTCGACGTTCGGCTGAGGATCCTGGTTCTTGAAGATCACGAAACCGAGGAACCCGAGCACAATGAGGTAAAGATAGAGACGCTTGCTCGCTCCACTTGCTCGAGTCGATCCCAGCGACGACACCGAGGCGTACATGGGTGATCCGGCGGCCGCCTTGGGCTGGGTGCCTACTCCCTGTGTTGTCCCTGGCCGTGAAACGACGTACTCGAGGTTTCCAAAAAAGACACGATCTCCCTGGTTGAGAGCCGTCGCCGCTGTGGCCGGCAATCCGTTCACCAGGAAACCATTCTGCGACCCAGCATCTTCGACGATGAGGCCGTCGTTCTTGACGTAAAAATTGAGGTGGTAGCGCGAGACCGTGAGCTCGTTGATGATGACCGTGTTGTCGGGAGCGCGACCCACGCGCACGAGGGCTCTGTCGATGCGGATCGTTCCCTTGCCCTGCGTGGATTTGAGCTCAAACCCGATCATCAGTCGTCCGCCTTCGCGATGGTGAGCAGGAAAGCCCCGTCGCCTCCGACCATCGTCATTCGGTGCGGGACGCCGCTAAAGTCGAGGGCCCGGTGCACGGGCGACCAAGGAATCGAAGCCGTCTCGGCGGCCAGCTCGCGCACGGCGGACTCAAACGCCACGTCACGACTAGCGCCCGAAATATCCTGACCCAAGGCAATCGTTGCGCGAATGCCAATGATACGTTCCATGCCCGGGTTCCAGCCGGTCACAGTCAAGCGGGAGTCGAAGGCGGCCGCTCCCTGGGTTGCGGCCCCCACTGCAGCGGCTGCCCAAGGTGCGGCTCCGTGGTTCACGGGGTTTCCGCTTGAGGCTGAGGCGCGACCGAGCACGTTCGAGATTTGCTCGCAAAGTTGCATGAGCGCGGGCCACCGTGCGGGAGGCGCGAGGGAGCTTTCGGAGCGTTTCATGGCGTCGTCGATCCGGGCTGCGACGGTTAAGATGGAACCTTCTGTCCAACGATAGACAAAGAGCAGAATCAAGAATCCGGCCAGCAACGAGTAAAGAATGGAGGAGAGAGCCTGATCGATCAGGTTCGCAAAGGTGAATCGGCCCTGAGTGGCGTCGAACTCCACAAGCACGGTGGCTGCCACCTTGTTGCCTTCCGCTGTGCCTATCTTAATGGGCACCGACACGTAGGCGATGCCCTCGGGTGAGAACTGCACGGACTCTTCCTCTTTGGCGAGCGCGGCCCGGGCATAGCGATCGGGGAGGTTCTGGCCGATGAGTTCCGAGGGGGCAAGGATCTGGGCCTTGACGGAGTCGAGCACCAGGCTGCGCAACAGGCCGCGCGTTTGTCCGGGGCGCGAGTCGATGTCAGCTACGATATCCGAATAGCGTTGTTCGATGATGGCTTTTTGGTTGATGCGGGCCACTTGGCGGGCAAAAAGGCGCGCGGTTTCTACCGCCTGCGCCGTGACTCGTTCGTTGGCCCGATCGGAGACCGGCGATGCCGTGAAGAGCACCACGAGCACCGACCACATAAGGAATCCGATGACGGTCAGCAAGCGCACGTCGAAACGGGCGGACAAGGAATCCGCCCACGGGAACACGGAGTTGTTCAGGAACTCCACAACCTTCTCGCCGGCGGAGAGTTCCGGCGCCACTACGGGCGTGGCGTCTACAGGCACGGTAAAGGCCCCGTTGGTATGACCTCGTGAGGAGGCTGGGCTGGCTTCCGGAGCGGCGAGTGCCAGCTGTAAAATAAACGGATTGAGCGTGATCGTGTCGCCAGGTTTGAGCACGTGCTTCTTGACGAGCAGGCCGTTGACGAACGATCCGTTGGACGACCCCAGGTCCTCGAGTTCCACACGATTTCCGGGTAGTGGGGTCAAGCGACAATGTTTCTTTGAGATGCCGGCTCCGGACAAGCGGATCTGGCACTCTTCGCCGCGACCGAGCGTGAGTGAGCGTCCGATCTCTAGTTTGAACTTCGACCCCAGGGCACTAGGGCCCTTGACCACCATCAGTTGGAGCATGTTACGAACTCCAGTCGGGTGCCGGGCTTGATGCCTTGTTTTTCGGCGGTGCCCCAGGGGAGCTCCAGCACGTGCGCGGCTTTCCAGTGCATCTGCGAGAGTCGCCAAGGTTTGAGGCTTTCGACGTCTACCACGGTGTCCGTCTGGTCGATGAACACGGCGTCGATCCCGAAGCGCATAAAGAACATGTGCACCTGGCGGCACGATGTAATCAAGAGACCCTCGCCCACGGGCAGCGAGGCGTGGTTGAGCAGCCCGACCAGGCGCGAAAAATAGGAGTCTGCCCGCACGCAGCGATCTACGAGCACCTTCCCGCTTTCTCGATCCACCACCTTCGTCAGCCTCATCTTACTTGCCCCCAAACAGACTGAGGGCCAGTGGGCCGAAGATCATCAGCATCACGGCGGGAAGGATGAAGAACACCAGCGGAACGAGAATCTTTTGGCTTGCCTGCGCGCCCAGCTTTTCGGCTTTCGTTAGCCGCTCGTTACGCATGGAGTCCGATTGCGCGCGCAGCACGTTGCCGATGCTGGCGCCCATCGAATCGGCCGACACAAGTACGGCCACGAAGCTCCCGATTTCGGGCATGTCCGTGCGTTCGGCGAAGGCTCGTAGCGACTGGGCTCGCGTCTTTCCGAGTTGAATGTCTTTGAGCACCACGGACAGCTCCTCCACGAGTGCGGAGGGCGGAGCGCGATCCACGACTTTTCCGATGGCGCCCATGAAGTCCAGGCCGGCTTCGATGCTGAGCGTGAGCAAGTCCACCATGTAGGGCATGGCGAGGCGGATTTCCGTTTGCCGAAGCTGCCTGCGCGAGCGCACGTCGAGGTCAGGAAGGAAAAAGAAGAGCAGCGGTAGTCCCACGGCCATCCACACGGCCGGCGGCTCTTCGCCGAAGAGCGCCCACAAACCCATGAAAACGAGGGAGATGACGCCCATCCAGAACTTCGCCGCTACCAGGTGAGAGGCTTCGATGTAGCGGCCCAGGCCGGCGGCCACGAGTCGACGGCGCCAGTCTTCGAGTTGCTTTGGGCTCCAGAAACCCGCGGCCAGTTGCAGTGTTCCGCCTTGCAAAAGCGGGCGCGTCCATTTGATGTAAGACGGAAGGCGCGGCAGCACCGTGTCGCTGCCCCATTCGGACGCGAGTCGATTCTCAGCAGCCGAAGCTTCGGCGGCTTGCTGAGTGACGTACACGATGTAGAACACGGCGGCCCCAAGCATGAGGGCGCCAACAATCAAAAGCACGCGCTAACCTCCTGAAAGGCTTATCGGCGAAAGGACGGCCGTCCCTTAGGGAATCCCGCCTCTCTATAAGGATACGTCCTGGGCCCGTGGCTCTCTCGTTAAGTTCTCGTTAAGCTCTGGTATTTCCTACCTATTCTTCCGAAGAGTCCTTAGAATGGTTCCCGGACGGGGGATCGATAGGGGGATACGTGCGTCAATATCTGAGAAGCTTTGCCTGGATTCTGCTCGTCCCGTCCGCCGTCCATGCCATGGGGGGCCCACCTCCCGCCAGTCTCAGGAAAGTTCGCGCGATGCAAAAGGACTTGCGCGAGGCACAGGCCCGTATCACGGGGGTCGAGATCACCGCCGATCAGGACAGCAAGGATCCCGCACCAGACATCGGTAACCTCAAGCAGCACCAAGAAAAAATCGTGGCGCTTCAGGCCGAAGTCACCAATATCCGCGATGAAGCCTCGAAGATGTCTGAAGAGCTCAAAAAATCGATGTATCTGAAACCCGAAGACACCGCGGCTTTGAGGTCTAAGGTCGCGCATCAACTCAAAGGCGCCCAAGAAAGACTCAGCGATAAAGCCCGAGCCATCGACCCCGGCGTGATGGACAACATCACGGGCGGTACCCAGAGGGCGGCCAAAGAATCGCTCAGCAAAAGCACTCAGGAACAAAAAGAAGCGTGGGACAAAGCCGGCAACGTGGAAAAAGTGGTGGAGGCGGCTCTCCAGGAAATCGACAAGTTCCAGTTGTTGCAGGACATCACCGATCTCAAGGTTGACGCGGGCGATGCCGTCAACAAACTCGGCATTCTTGAGATGCGCTACGACCAAACTATTCTCGGTGCCTACGTGCGCCAGAAAATGCGGAGCACTTTGAGCTCGGGTGAGTTCTGCGAAGCCGTCAATGCCGCCGCTTCGGTCGGCGCGAAAGGATGTTCGAACGGCCTCTTTGAGGCGCAAGCCTCCAAGCGAGCTAGTGGCGTGGAACCAGGAAGTTGGGACGACAAGCTACGCTCCAAAATCGTGGACGACACCAAAGCCCATCGAGAGAGGCCTGCGTCCACCCCACCTACGTCTCAGTCCGCGCCTTCGAACTAAGAAAGTTGTTAGCTCCGCTTGAGGAAAGCTTCGGTGCGCTCCAGCGCACCTGCCACGTCTTGCTCGGAAACCGCACCCACGGACAAGCGGAACCAGCCGCTATCCTGCTTGAGTCCGAAAGATTGGAAGGGAATCACGGCGAGGCCGGCTTCTTGCAATAGCTGCACCCGAATCTGTTCGTTCGTGCGGCCGCGCGTTTCGATCTTCAGCGAAAGGTAGATGCCGCCTTCGGGCCGGATCACGTCCACCGGCAAGCCTTGCGTCCTGAAGCGAGAGAGCGCGGCGTAGAGCGGATCGAGACGCTTCTGCAAACGCAGCGAGGCGTCGTCGATGAAGGTGTCGACCGCAGGCAAATTACGCAGGAACGAAGCCGTCGCGATTTGCTCAGGCTTTGGGGCCCAAGCGCCCACGTGACCGAGCACCGATGAGAATTGCGCAATCATCGCTTCGGGAACGATCGACCAACCCACGCGCAAGCCCGTACCGCAGAAGTACTTGGAGATACCGTCCACGAAAATTGTGTACGGCTGGATCTCGGGGCAGAGATTCACGGGGTTCAGGTGCTTCGCTCCGCCGTGCGTGAGCTTCCAATAGATTTGGTCGTACATCAGGAAGAGCGGTCGCCCCGCCCGGCCCGGACGGCGGTTTTCTTCCATCACGAGTTCGCAAATCTCGCGCAGATCCTTTTCGCGGAACACGGTGCCGCAGGGATTGAGCGGAGAGTTTAGGCAAAGGAGGCGCGCGTCTTTGAGGTGCGGAGCCAGCTCCGCCGCCGTGGGCATGAATCCGTTCTCGGGTTTCGTTTCCACCACGATTCCGCGGCAACGGGCCAGGTGCGTGTAGTGATTGTTGTTCCAAGACGGCACGGGATAAACGACGGTGTCATTCGGATCGAGCAGGGTGGTGAAGATCGTGTAGATCAGGGGGCGCGCGCCGCCCGCGATGAGCACTTCCGCGGGCTTCGTCGTGATACCGAAGGAGCGCGTATAAAACTCAGCCACGGCTTCGCGCAGGGGCACAATGCCCGAGCTCGGTGGATAGTTCGTTTGGTTCGCGCGCAGCGCCTCCGCGATGGAGATCTTCAACTCTTCGGGAACCGGAAAGAAGTTCGGGTCAAAATCCCCCACCGTAAAGTTGGTGATGTTTTTTCCCTGAGCCTTGAGTTGGACGATTTCCCCGGCGATGCGGAGAATTTCCGAGCCTACGAGCGAGCTCGCCATTTCCGATACGAGTTTCATGCCCCCGACATTAGCAAAAAAAAACCGGGTCGCCTCCGGCAAGGAGGGCGACCCGGCTAACGTTATCTCGTCCCGGCGGCTTTACAGGGGGGAGGGAGGAGTAAGAACCGCCGTTACGAGCTTTGTTACAAAATTATTGCTGAGGGACCACCGGCTGGATCGTGTACCGACCTCCGCTGTCGACGCTTTTCTCGTCCACGATTTCCCACTCACCGGACTGGATGATGTTCTCCACTTGATCGGTGGCTTCGACCTTCGCGATGTGGAACGAGCCGTCGGGGCAGTCACAAGAAGCGCAGAACGCGCGATCTCCCAAGAAACCGACTTTGGCTTCTTGGATGACAGCTCCCTGCTCTTCGAGCTGGGAAATGGCTTGGCCAAGACCCGGACGCTCCACCTTTTCGCACTGAGGTTGCCCCGTCAGACGGGCCAGCCAAACGGACTTGGCTTGGCTTTCTTGCGAAAGGATTGCCGTACCCAAGAGACTTGCGACCATCAGAAAGTTTTTCATAGTGACCTCCCCTATGCACTGATCGTGCCAATCCCTGCTCCAAACAGAAGATTTCGATTTCGTTGATAGCTCAACGCGTTAAAATTCCGTGCGGTGCTGGTTCCAAACCAGCCTGGCACTAGGGCGAAGGACGGCTGGTTCCAGATTGGAACTATGGGTTCCTGAAAGTTTGGCGGGCTCTGGAAATTCCGTCGGCTTGCGAGCAGAACACCTGGAGATGTCGAAGCCCTCCATGAACCCCCAGCAGCAAGCCGCCGTCGAAGCGCTCGACGGACCGGTGCTCGTACTGGCGGGAGCGGGCTCCGGGAAAACCCGAATTCTTACCCACCGGATCGCGGCTCTGATCGAAACCGGTCGAGCTTTTCCGGGCGAGATTCTCGCGGTTACGTTTACCAACAAGGCTGCCGGCGAGATGAAGGAGCGGGTCGCTCGCCTGCTCGAGGGACAGGGGATTCATCCGAATGATCTCCTGATCGCCACCTTCCATAGTATGGGGGCGCGGCTCCTGCGCCAACATGGCCACCTGATCGGTTTGCACCACGGGTTCACCATTTTTGACACGAGCGACCAGATGGCGCTCATCAAAGACGCCATGGAGCGGGTGGGCGTCAACGACAAGGTTCTTTCCCCCAAGGCCGTTGCCCACAAGCTCGATCAGCTCAAAAACGAAGGCATCGATCCGCGCACCTACGAGCCGTCGGCGCGCAGTTTCTTTGAATCCAAAGTGCTCCCGGTTCTGAGAGCCTATGAAGAAGGTTTGCGCGCCAACAACGCCGTGGACTTCGGTGATCTTTTGCTGCGAATGGTGGAACTCTTCGACCGCAATCCCGCGCTCTGCGACGAGTTTCAGGATCGCTACCGGTACGTCATGGTGGATGAGTATCAAGATACGAACCGAGTGCAGTACAAACTCGTACGCATGCTATCGCGCAAGTACCGAAACCTTTGCGTGGTGGGCGACGAGGACCAATCCATTTACAAGTGGCGCGGTGCGGATATTCAGAACATCCTCGATTTTGAACGCGACTTTCCCGATTGCCGAGTGGTTAAGCTCGAGCAGAACTATCGCTCTACTGGTCACATTATTCGTGCGGCGAGCCATGTCATCGCCAACAATACCCAGCGCAAAGAGAAGCACCTGTTCACCGACAACCCCGACGGCAGCGAAGTCGAAGTGCATCATCTGACAAACGATCTCGACGAAGCTCGTTTCGTGGGGAAGGTGATCAAGAAGCATATCGACGAGGGAACGGCTCTTAAAGAGATTGCCATTTTCTACCGTACCCACGCGCAGTCCCGTCTCTTCGAAGACACGCTTCGCTATGAGCGCGTGCCGTATCGGATTTACGGCGGTCTGAAGTTCTATGATCGCGCCGAGGTCAAGGATTCCTTGGCTTACCTGCGCGTGCTCGTGAACCCTCGAGACGAAGTGTCTCTTTGGCGCATCATCAACGTGCCCACGCGGGGTATCGGAAAAACGACCATCGATACGGTGAGGGATTTCGCGTACCGCGAGAAAGTTTCCGGGCTGGAGGCTGTCGGCATGGCGGCCCGCGGCGAGATCCCCGAGTTAGCCTCGGCCGCGCGCAAGAAACTCGGCGCATTCCTGGATATCTATGCCAAGCTTTCGGCCAAACGTGCCGACTTGCCGGCGTTGGATTTCTTTTCTTTCATGCTCGATGAAACGGGCTACCTGCGCGAGCTGGAAAAGGAAAACACGATTGAGTCAGCCGCCCGCCTGGAAAACTTAAAGGAACTCGGAACCGCGATTGCTGACTATGAGCAGCGCTCGCCCGAGTCTAGTCTCGAGGGATTCCTCGAAGAAATCGCCCTGATGACGGATTACGACCGAAAGGCGGATGCCGAACACTCTGTGACGCTGATGACGGTGCATTCGGCCAAGGGTCTTGAGTTTCCCGTAGTTTTTTTGGTGGGAATGGAAGAGGAGCTCTTTCCCGCTAAGCGCCGGGACGGGATGGCGGGCGAGGACGCCGACTCGATCGAGGAGGAGCGTCGTTTGGCGTACGTGGGCATGACCCGTGCGCGACAGCATCTCTATCTGACTTCGGCCAAAATGCGTCGCATTTTCGGGGTTACGCATGTGCGTCAGCCCTCACGTTTCATCGAAGAACTTCCGCCGGACGGAGTCCGTCACACGGACCACGCGCCGCGGGCTGTGGAAGGCTCTGCCCAAGGATTTCGTCGGGTAAATCCGGCTTGGGATGAGTACGGCGACTCCTTTGGAGACAGCACCGGCAATACCTTTGACGATTTGTACGAGGCGCCGGCTAAGGACTCTTACGGGGTGGGCGTGCGCGTCAAGCATCCAGACTACGGCGAAGGGTCTGTGGTGAAGCGTGAAGGACAGGGCGAAGGGTTGAAGCTTTCTATCCGCTTCGGCAGCGTGGGTGTTAAAAAGTTTCTCGCCAAGTTCGCCCCGCTCGAAGTCCTCGCCTAGCTATCGTAAGGTTGCCTCTCATGGCTACGCGAGAGGACATATTCAAGATTGCCAAGCTCGCCCGTATTCGCATTCGCGAGGAAGAGCTGTCCAAGGTGGAGGCCAAGTTCACCGCGATCCTCGAGTCGTTTCAGTTTCTCTCGGAAGCCGAGACGGAAGGGGTGGAGCCGATGTTCCACGCGATGGATTCTCTCAAACTCCGAGTGGACGAGCCCGAGGAACCCCTGGATCGTGGGGAATTGCTGCGCAACGCTCCCGATCAGTTTGAAGGTTCCTTCCGCATCCCGCGCGTGGTGGGGAGCGACGAGTGAGCGACGCCTCCCTGCTGCTCAACGGCAGTTTTGAACACCTTCGGTGCGCGCTGGACGAGGGCCGTGTCACGGCCGTTGAGCTTGCTCGAGAGTCTCTAGATCGTGCGCGGGCCACGCAGCCAGAGCTGAACGCGTTTGTTTCCCTCTCGGAACAAGCGGAGGTGCTTCGAAACGCCGAAGCCGCGGATGCTCGTCTTCTCCGGGGGGAGCGCCACCCCGTGTTGGGGATGCCTGTCGCGGTGAAGGACCTGATTCTCACTCGAGGCCAGCGCACGACGGCGGCTTCAAGAATGCTCGAGAATTTTGTGGCGCCTTACGACGCTACGGTCTCCGCACGCCTCAAACAAAGCGGCGCGGTGATCATCGGCAAGGCAAATTTGGACGAGTTCGCCATGGGTTCCTCCAATCAGACCTCGTACTTTGGTCCGAGTCGCAATCCTTGGGACTCGACTCGCGTTCCGGGTGGATCGAGCGGAGGTTCCGCGGCGGCCGTGGCAGCGCGTGTTTCTCCGCTCAGTCTGGGGACCGACACCGGTGGGTCCATTCGACAACCGGCTTCGTTTTGCGGAATTACCGGGCTGAAACCCACTTACGGCCGAGTGAGTCGTTACGGAGTCGTGGCCTTTGCTTCCTCGCTCGATCAGGTGGGACCGATGTGCACGGATGCCTTGGGTTGTGCGGCCACGCTCGAAGCTATTTCGGGCGGTGACGTTCACGACGCGACTTCCTCGTCGCGTCCGGTTCCGAAGTTCTTTGAGGACACGATCGCTTTTCGCAGTCTGGAGAAGATCCGTGGCTTGCGCATCGGGGTGCCGAAGGAATACCTAGGCCAAGGTTTGGACCCCGAAGTTGGTCGCATCGTGCAGGAGGCTTTGGATAACCTGCAGGCCCTCGGCGCCGAGATTAAGTCGATTTCTTTACCGCACACTCGCTTTGCGTTGCCGGTGTATTATTTGGTGGCCACCTCCGAGGCCTCTTCCAACCTCGCGCGTTACGACGGAATCCACTACGGACACCGGGCAAAAGATTTCACGAGCGGGAAACTCGAAGATCTCTATGCCCTCTCGCGCGGCGAGGGCTTTGGTGAGGAAGTTCGACTGCGTATTTTACTGGGCACCTACGCTCTTTCGAGCGGCTACTACGACGCCTACTACCGCAAGGCCTCGCAGGTCCGTGCGCTGATCAGGCAGGATTTCGAGACGGCTTTCCGTGATTGCGATCTCATTGCTTCGCCCACGTCTCCGACCACGGCGTTCGGGGTGGGCGAGAAGACGGACGATCCCATTGCCATGTACTTGGCTGATGTTTACACCCTCTCCGCTAATCTCGCGGGCTTGCCCGGACTTTCGATGAACGTGGGCTTTGATGCCAAGCGTTTGCCCGTGGGTCTCCAACTGATGGCCCCGTGGTGGGAAGAAACGCGCTTGCTCGGAACGGCTGCCCAGTACCAGGCGATCCATCCCTCGACGCTCACTCCGTCGCCCGTCGCGTTGAAGTTTGGTCGGGTCGCCCAGGGAGGCTGTTGATGGCTCGCGTTTACGAAGCCGTGATTGGCCTGGAGGTTCATGCGCAGCTTCTGAGTCGCACGAAGGCCTTTTGCTTGGTGGCGAACGAGTTCGGTGGCGATCCAAACTCGCGCGTAGGGCCGGTCTCCGGGGGCCTTCCGGGGGCTCTTCCCGTACTCAACGAGAAAGCCGTGGAGCTCGCTGTTCGCGCGGGTCTCGCCCTGGATTGCACGATCCAACGGAAGAGCGTTTTCTCGCGCAAAAACTACTTTTATCCTGATTTGCCGAAGGGCTACCAGATATCGCAGTTCGATGAGCCGACCTGCACCGACGGTTATCTCGACATCTTGCCGGAAGGCGGTTCGGCTAAACGCGTACGCATCCAGCGTATTCACATGGAGGAAGACGCCGGCAAGTCTACGCACTTCGGCTCCACGACCCTGGTGAATCTCAATCGTGCTGGGGTACCGCTCGTCGAGATCGTGACTCACCCTGATTTGCGGAGCCCGACGGAAGCCACGGCCTATTTGCGTAAGCTGCATCAAATTCTCATCTTTGCCGGCGTGTGCGACGGCAACATGGAGGAAGGTAACTTTCGTTGTGACGTGAACGTCTCCATCCGCCCGGTTGGGCAAAAGGAGCTCGGTACCCGTTGCGAGCTGAAGAACCTGAACTCTTTTCGCTTCGTTGAGGCAGCGATTGATTTCGAGGTGGCGCGCCAGATTGCGCTCGTCGAAGGCGGTGGCCTCGTGGTGCAGGAAACGCGCGGTTGGGATTCGGCCGGGAACAAAACTTTCACGATGCGAAAGAAAGAAGAAGCACACGACTATCGGTATTTTCCCGAGCCCGACCTGCCGCCTCTTCTGCTCACCGAGAGTTACGTTGATGAAGTGCGCCGAGCTATGCCGGAACTCCCCACTCGCAAACGGGACCGCTTCGTGAAGGAGTACGGGCTTTCGCAGTTGGACGCGGAAGTACTGACTTCGACCAAGGACCTGTCGCAGTACTTCGAGGAAACGGTCGCGGCCGGAGCCTTGGCTAAGACCGCCGCGAACTGGATCACCTCCGAGCTTCTTCGCGAACTGAAGGATTTCGATGGCGACATCGGTCGCAGTCCCATTCGTCCGACCGAGCTTGCCCAACTCGTGAAGCTGATCAAAAAGGGCACGATCTCGGGCAAGATCGCAAAGAAGGTCTTTGAGGACATGATTCAGGGGCACGGCGATCCGGAAAAGATCGTACGGGAGAAAGGGCTGGTTCAGGTGCTCGACACCGGCCTGGTTGAGGCCTGGGTTGATGAAGTGCTCGCGCAATTCCCCTCTCAGCTGGCCGAGTATCAAGGCGGGCGGATGCAGATTCTCGGCTTTTTCGTGGGCGAGATCATGAAGCTGTCGCGCGGCAAGGCCAATCCGGCCCTTGTGAACGAGCTGCTGAAAAAGAAAACCGGAATCTGCTAGCTTGCCTGGTATGCCAAAGAATTTCATTTTGACTCGTCTGGTTTTGCTGGGGGCCGGGATCGGCTCGATGTCCGCTTCGGCCAGGCTCTACAACTATCAGGACATCGTGGTAGGCGAACGCTCCTTTGGGCTTGGCGGAAGCTCTATGGCGTACCTGGGCGACACCTCGGCCATCGCCACGAATCCGGCGATTTTGGCCTTGGACACATCCGCGCAGTTCAGCGCGTCGCTTTCTACTTACAATCGCATCGATACGCGCACCGGCAGTTATGTGAGTCTCTTTAAATCGGCGGCCGACAACGTTTCTCGCGGAGGATTTCTTGCGGTGCCGTCCATGGTGGGGGGTCATTTCCGCTGGGGTGAATGGACCTGGGGCGGGTCGATTTTGGTGCCGCAGGCCTTCGCGAACTCCGGGAAAATCGACTTCAGTTCCGAGAGTTCGGCTTCTTTTGAGAGCAGGCAAGACGCGGTCTGGGTGGGTGCTTTCTTGGCGCGCAAACTGGGCGCGCGGCATACGGTTGGATTGACGTTGTTTTATGCCTCCGAGAACCGCGTGGAAAAGTTTGCGTTTACCGATCGCCCTGCAGGAGTGAATCCCATCATCCGCTTCGCGGAGAACGCCTTCGACGCCAACGCCGTTTTGGCGGTGTTGGGCGGGAGTTACTTGATCGATGATCACTTGCGACTGGGCTACAGCTTTCGGACTCCGGCCATTGCCCTCCACGGACAGGGCTATGTCCAGGATGTCGCCAGCGATGGCTCCACCTCCACCAACGAAGAGTTCACGACCAATAAACTCCCTATCCCGATGCGTCTTGGCCTTGGCTTGAGCTGGGAACCCTCTGAGGAGATGATGCTCACGACCGATCTCTACATCTATGGGGCCTGGTACGGCGATTTGGCACCCAGTCGCAATCCGGCCCTGCGGGTGGATGCCAAAGAAACCTTCAACGTGAACCTGGGCTTTGAGCACAAGGTCTGGAAGCGCATCGGATACCGCCTGGGCTTTTTCACGAACATGTCCTCGGCGGCCAAGGTGCCGCGCGGGCTTACGGCCCTGAACGACCGGGTCCATATGTTTGGCGGGACGGGTGCCGTCTTTTGGGAAAAAGAGGCGGGCACCGTGAGTCTTGGGGGCTACGCCCAAGGTGGTCAGGGATCGAGCGTCTCGCTGAACGCACCCACCGGAGGCTTCGTGCCCCGCAGCAACTATGTCTACGGCTTCGTGGTTGGATCGAGCTACCGCTTCTGAAGTGATATCCTCGCCCGCTATGGCCGCGGACGAAAAAACTAACGACAAATTCTTCTCTGCTTTTGAGGCCAAATGGCAGGAACACTGGGAAAAGTCGAAGGCTTTTCGCGCCGCGAATCCCGGGCAGCCGGGTTCGGAGAAGCCCAAGTGTTACGTGCTCGACATGTTTCCCTATCCCTCGGGTGACGGCCTCCACGTGGGCCATCCCCTGGGCTACATCTCCACCGATATCTATTCGCGCTACAAGCGAATGAAGGGATTTAACGTCCTTCACCCGATGGGCTGGGACGCCTTTGGTCTGCCGGCCGAGCAGTACGCCATCAAAACCGGAATTCATCCGACCATCACCGGTGCCAAGAACATTGGCACCTTCAAGCGTCAATTGAAGATGATCGGCCTCGGTTACGATTGGGACCGCGAAGTGAACACGTCGGACCCTTCGTACTTCCGCTGGACGCAGTGGATCTTCCAGCGTCTCTTTGAGCGAGGACTCGCGTATCAGGCTCAGGTGCTCGTGAACTGGTGTCCCGCTCTAGGCACAGTGCTCGCCAATGACGAAATCGTCGATGGAAAATCCGAACGTGGAGGGCACCCGGTCGAGCGTCGCCCCATGCAACAGTGGATGCTGAAGATCACCGACTACGCCGAGCGATTGCTCAAGGACCTTGATACAGTCGATTGGCCCGAAAGCACGAAAGAACACCAGCGGCACTGGATCGGACGCTCTGAGGGCGCACAGGTGCGCTTCGGCCTAGAGAATTCTTCCGACATGTTGGAAATTTTTACTACGCGCCCTGACACGCTCTTCGGCGTGACTTTTATGGTGGTGGCACCGGAGCATCCGTTGGTAGCGAAACTCACGACATCCGCGCAGAAAACCGCGGTGGATACCTACGTGAAAGAAGCTTCGCGCAAGAGCGACTTGCAGCGCACCGACCTGGCAAAATCCAAGAGTGGTGTGTTCACGGGCGGGTACGCTTTGCATCCGCTCAACGGGCAGAAGATTCCCGTCTGGGTGGCGGACTATGTGCTGATGAGCTACGGCACCGGCGCGATCATGGCTGTGCCCGCACACGATGAGCGCGACCGAGAATTTGCGGAGACCTTCCACCTACCGCTTGTCACCGTGGTGGGTGAAGACGAAAAGCTCCTCAACTCGGGCGAGTTCAACGGATTGTCGTTTAAAGACGGCGCGGCTCGGATCACCGCTAAGCTTACGACCCAAGGACTCGGCGAAAAGAAAGTCACCTATCGGCTGCGCGACTGGACCTTTGCGCGTCAGCGCTACTGGGGCGAGCCCATCCCCGTACTGCGCGTGATGGAGGGTCCTGACAAGGGGGCTTTGCGAGCGGTTCCGGATAAGGACTTGCCCGTGACGCTACCCGCTGTGGAGCGTTACGAGCCTTCGGGGAGCGGAGAATCACCGCTCGTAAACGTGCCTGACTGGATGAACCAAATGGATCCCGTGACCGGTGCCAAGGCGCTGCGCGAATCCAACACCATGCCCGGTTCCGCTGGTTCGAGTTGGTACTTCTTGCGTTACATGGACCCGCACAACACCCAGGTGCCCTGGAGCAAGGAAGCCCAGGGATACTGGAAGCAAGTCGACCTATATCTAGGCGGCGCAGAACATGCGGTGGGGCATTTGCTCTATTCTCGCTTCTGGCAAAAAGTGTTCTTCGATCTGGGTCTCGTCAGCGAGATCGAACCTTTTCGTAAGCTCGTCCACCAGGGAATGATTCTGGCCGAAGACGGCGAGAAAATGTCGAAGTCCCGCGGCAACGTGGTGAACCCGGACAAGGTGATCGCCGATTACGGTGCGGACACTTTTCGACTCTTTGAAATGTTCCTCGGGCCCCTCGAGAAAGCGAAGCCCTGGAGCACCTCTTCGATCGAGGGAGTGCATCGCTTCGTCTCCCGCTTCTGGCGCCTGGCCACCGACGGCGAAGGGAAGCTTTCGTCCAAGGTGCAGGATTTGCCGGAATCCGAGTGGCCGTCGTCCTTGCGCCAGACTTTTCATCGCACTATTCGCCAAGTGGGCGACGATATCGAAGGGCTGCGCTTCAACACCTCGGTCTCGGCCTTGATGGTGCTCTTGAACGAAACCTACGAGCTCTTCAATACGAAGGGCGTGGCACCTCGCAAGCTCGTCGAAACCTTCGCACTCATTTTGGCCCCATTCGCGCCGCACATCGCGGAAGAAGTGTGGTCGCTTCTGGGCCACCGCGAATCGCTCGGCCGGGAGCCTTGGCCCACCTTTGATCCCGCGCAGACCGATAGTTCAGAAATCGAACTCGGCGTACAGGTGAACGGCAAGTTGCGCGACACCGTGAAGGTTTCTAAGGACATTTCGGAAGCCGACATGAAGTCCCTGGTGCTGGGGCGCGAAGCCATCGTGAAGTGGATGGAAGGCAAACCCCTTAAGAAATTCATTTACGTCAAAGGAAAGATTGTGAGCGTGGTCATATGACGTTGTTTCTGAAAATTATTCGCAAGGAGATCCCGGCCGACATCGTATTTGAGGACGAACAGTGTCTTGCCTTTCGGGATATTCATCCGCAGGCTCCCAAGCACATCCTCGTGATTCCCAAAAAGGAGATCCCGTCGCTGGCGCACTTGCGCAACGAGGACAAAGAACTGCTGGGGCATTTGCTCCTGCGCATCTCTGAGATCGCCCTGAAAGAAGGCTTGGCGGAGCAAGGTTACCGCGTGGTGGCCAATACGGGCGCGTACGGCGGCCAAACGGTGAATCATCTGCATTTCCATCTCCTCGGTGGCCGGCCCTTGTCCTGGCCTCCGGGTTGAGTCGTTTTTTCGATCATTTTTAAGGAGTCGTGATGAAAAAGATTTTGATCGTTCTCGGGGTTCTCGTTGTGCTGGTGGTGGGTTCGCTCGCGCTGGTGCCCGTATTCTATTCGATTGATCAGCTAAGGCCCCAAATACAAGCGGCGGCCGAGAAGTCCGTGCGCGGCAAGGTGGAGCTAGGAAAACTGTCTCTTTCTCTGCTCCCTGCCTTGCGCGTGAGCGTGGACGGCGTCAAGGTGCTTGCACCGAAACCCTACGATCAAGAACCTCTCGCAACGATCGAAACGGTGCGCCTCGAGATGCCTCTGATGTCGTTGCTCGGATCGCCGCGCGCGACTTTCAAGATTGAGAAGCCGGTGATTCGTTTGATTCAGAACGGCAAGGATTCCAACCTCGCTGCCTTTTTGCCCGCACCGGTGCCACAGGCGGCGGCCGCGGCTCCCGCTCCCGGAGAAAAGCCCGTGGCCCTGGGGCAGACGCTCGACGCTCTTCCTCCATGGATCGGCTCGCGTGTGAAAGCCGCACGTCTCTCTGCCGAGATCTCGAACGGTCAGGTCACGGTGCAGGATATGCGCGCCCCCAAGGGAGATCGCATCGAAGTGAAAAAACTCGACGTGGCGGTCACGAATATAGGCCTCTCGACTCCGGTGGGTCTCAAGGCGCTGCTTGATTTGGACGTGGTCACTGCGGGCGCCGTTGTTCGTGGGGTGATGACCACGGACGGTAGCGTGACGGTGACGCCTATGGGCGAAGTGAACCACGTGAGCTTTGATGTGTCCGAGGACATGTCTGCTTTAGACATTCAGAAAGCTCCACTTTTTCATAAGCCTGCGGGCACGGCCTTTACGGCTGCGCTCAAGGGAAAGATCGAGCAAGGGCCTCAGATCAACCTTGAGCTGAATCCGGCTGAGCTCCGCTTTGGCGACATAAAGGCCTTGGCGCAGGTGAAGGTCAGCGATGCCACGAGCGACCAGGCACGCGCCGACGTGTCGGTGCGTGTTCCGGACGTTAACTTGGCCGGCTTCGGATCTTTCGTAAGTCTTGTTCGGGACTACAAGCTAGGAGGGAAGGCCAGTGTTGAGGTCGTAGCCAAAGGACAGCTCAGCGATCCGACGGTGGATGTCCATGTCTCGCTGACCGATGTCACGGGTTCCACCCCCCAACTCGGCAAGCCCATCACTGGCCTCAACGGTAAGATCCGCGTGAGCGGAACGGCTAAGAATCCGAGTGTGAGCATCGATCCCTTTGCGTTAAAAATCGGCTCGGGCGACGTGAGCCTCAAGCTTCTCGTGCAAGGTTTGGAGTATCCGCAGGTTAAGCTCACCGTGAACTCCCAACGTTTGGATGCCGACGAGCTGCTCGGACTTCAGCCCGTGATCGTGGGCGACGCGAAGGCGGCCTCCTCGGCAAAAGAGCCGCCGTCGACCCTGCCGCTCGACGAGTCGCTCAATCAACTTGCCCCGGTGGTGGAAGAGGCATTGAAGAATCCCGTGCTCGACAAGGTTCAGGCTCAGATCGCGCTCTCGTTTAAATCGATCAAGGCCGTTGGAGCAGAGTACAAGGATGCCACATTCAACATGACTTACGCTAAACGCGATCTGAGTGTTTCGAAGACCGGTATCGGTGCGTACGGCGGTCGTATGAATCTCGACGGCGCGATGCAACTCGATCCCAAGGCAATGGGTTTTCGTTTTAACGCAGGTCTTGCCGGTGTGACCGTGGCAGAGATGACCAAGGCGCACGCTCCCAAGTGGCAGAACGAAGTCACCGGTCGACTCGACGGCACGCTCGTTATCTCCGGAAAGGGTTTGCGCAAGGAGCAGGTCGCCCAGAATTTGGGAGGAAGTCTTAAGGGAGAGTTTAAGGAAGGCCGTCTAAGCCTGCCTATCGTGAAACTCGTGGCTTCGACCCTCGGTCAGTTGCCCACTGTGATGGGTAAAAAAGTTGAGCTACCGAAGTCCGACAAGCCCTTTAAGGGCGAGTTTAAAGTGATGAAGCTCGTTAGCTCGTTCCACGGACGTTCCGTGAAAATCGACGACCTCGACGTGGTCTATGACACCCAAAGTCTCGGCATCGGGGATTTGCAGTTCAAAGCCAACGGCACCGTCAGCTTCGATCGTCAGGTAGAGATCATCGGCACGGCGATTCCGTCGATCGTCAGTGGCGACGTGCTCACCTATCTGCGCGGACCGAGCGGGAAGGCGGAAATCCCGCTGAAGATCTCGGGGGACATGAGCGATCCGAAACCGGACTATGGGTACTCGATCGGCATCTTGGGGCCGCGTGCGGCTCAGAACGCGCTGAAGAGTCAGGGCGGACAAGCCGCCAAGGCCGCGGTGGCCAAGGAAGTGGAAAAACAGTTGGAGAAGACGAAGCTTCCGGACCCCGTGAAAAACAAGGTCAACGATCTCAAGAAGAAGTTCGGATTCTAACGATCAGGCGGCTAGCGGAGCGAATAGATCGACGAGAAGATCTCGCGGTCGTAGCTCGTGAACGGGGCCTTGAGGGAATCAAGGCCTACGGTTTTGTACATGATCGAGTCTTCGCGGTGAGCGTGCACGCGGCCGAGGGCATGACCGAACTCGTGGATGCCGATCACGTAGGACCACTGTGCGCCGACCGGGGCCGCTTGGGGCTTGAAAACCGGCGTTTCGAGGGTGGGGTCAGGACGATCTTCGCTCTGCGCGAGGGCCAGGGTACCGCGGCTTTCAAAGCTGCGGGCCCGAAAGTAGACATCGGCTTCCACGATTTTTTCGCCGTCGAACTTTACCAAGGTCATTGCGTCGGAGTCCGGAGAAGTTTCCGACCAGGGCCAGGGCTCTTCTAACCAGTACACGCCGTTCACGTTGTCGCCGGAGAGGTTGCTGGCGGCGTCGACCGTCTGGGCTTCGGTAAACTCCGGGGCATTTTCTTGATCGGCATCTAAGTGAAGGCGCATGTTGGCCAGCAGGTCGTTGTAGCTGTTTGCTGCGGCGGCGATGGCTGGCCGTTGTTCGTAAGGAAAGGCTTTGCTGAACTGAAACTCGACCGTGGATTCCGTCGGCCATTGCATGTCGCGGCCGTCGATTTGGTAAAAGCCGGTTTCGCTCGAGTCGTCGACTTCCTTCATGGCGCCACAGGCACCGATCAGGCTGGTCATCGAAAGCAGCATTGCGACGCGTTTCACAGGACAAGACAAAGCGAAGCCGAGACCGGTTGAAATGCTGGTTAACTATTTGAATTGATAAGGACAAAAAAGGCGATTCGGGGCTCGTGTCCCTTTCCGCGCGTGCGCCTGTCTAGGCGTTAGTCAGTGCGCGGTCAGTTAGGACCACCGCCGGTGCCGCTCCGAGGGCCCACTTGAAAGCCCACGGGCGAGATTCCGCGCTGTGGGTTGAGGTTCGGAAGGGGCAAAGGCGCCAGGCCACTGGGGAGTGGCACGGCCTCCTCGTTGCCAAGAATTCTTTGGCCAAAGAGTTCGGCGCTCGCCAAGCCTGTCGGGTTGTCGGCGGGAGTTGGGGGCAGTCCGTGCACGACGGTCACTTCGTGCAGGCCCTTTACGCAAACATCGCGCGCCTCCTCAGCGCGGTCCAGATATCCCATTTCCACCATGCCCGCAGGCAAGCCTTCGGGCGCCGTCGTCTCTCCGACGGGTTTGCGGACGGTGCGCAGGAAGGTTCGTGCCTCTAAGGCGCAGTACGGTCGAGCGGGAATCTCCTGCTCCACTTCGTCGCTCACACCGGCGAGTTCTTGGATCGCCTCGTTGAGCTGGCGAACGCACTTTTTTAGTTCGGTGGAGGCCTCTCCGAGGTGCACGCCGGCTTGTGGGTTGATGAAGGTCCTGGCGCTTTGGGCGGCGCGGTCACGGGTTTCCTGAGCGTTGGATCCGGCATTTTGCGCCAGGACGGCGGCGGCCTTCACGAGAGAGATCTGGGCCGCCCGAAGGGCGTCGCAGGCCGTCGCGCGTTTGGGAGTGGCCGTGTAAACGCGGCCCGTGTAGGTGAGGCTTGCCATGCACATGGATGCCGGACTGATGGCGTCTCGTACGAGAGCGTCCTGAGTTTCGAGTTCCCACACCTCGCAGTGACTCAGGGCCTTCGAAAGGCAGTCGTCGTCGAGGGGACAATCGGCCCGGGCAGGGCTGGACAACAGTGTCCAGGCAAGACTCCAAGCCACAGCCAAGCATCGCAGGTTCACGGACCCATTTTAGCGTGGGTTAGGCACTGATCCTCGTGAAGATTCGATAAAGGGGGAGCTCAGCGAACGTGATCCTTGGGGCGAATGAACAGCGCTCCGCAGAGGAGGATCATCCAAGCCACCTGGATCCAGATGATAAAGATGGGCAGCGCCGCGAAGGCTCCGTAGAGCTTTTGCGCTTGGATCGCATGGCGACCCACATAACCCATGACGATCTTTGCTCCCTCGAATAACGGCCCTGCGATGAGCGCTGCGCGCAGGGCGGCACTTGTGTGGATCGGGCGTGCGGGCACGAACTGATAAAACAGAAAGATCGCAAAGACGCTGAGCAAGATCGTGGCCGGCACGCTGGCCAGTGGGCCGAGTTTCTGAAAATCGATGAAGTCCGCAAGCCATGATTCTTGTCGCAGCCAAAGTCCCGCAAAGAACGACAGACTTACGGCCGTGGGCAGGAGAATCATGACCACAATCCGTCGCAAAACGATCAACAGATAGTTGGGTTTCAGCGAAGCCTCTGGAGTGGACGAGTCGATGATGAGGTCGAGGCTGTCGCCTGCCTTGATGACCAGGTTGGTGATCGTGTACACGAGCACCAAGATTCCGATCCACCCCCAGTTTTTTCCGGGCAGGGCACCCGTGAGTTCCGAGAGGTACTTGAAGAGGGCTTGGCTGGAGGCCACGTTCAGGTGCGAAAGAATGTAGCCCTGGAGTTGAATGCGCCACGCTCGCGTAACGCCGATGGCTCGAAGGTACCAAAGGATAAGACCGACCGCGGGGATCAGGGAGAGAACGGTGTGGTAGGCGAGGGCGGCCGCCCGGGTAGGAATTTCCACCCGGCGAAATCGCGCCGAAAGGGTGCCGCCGCGCAGGCGACGTGCGGTTCGGTCTTCAGCGAGCTTGAACATTGACGTAGCGCTTGAGGACCGTGCCAATGACCCGCTTCTGCGGCTCATTGAGGTCCACGAACTCGAGGCCAAGTCCCTTGGGATGGCCGGCATCGCCCTGGCAGATCCAGGCGACGCGGGTTTTCACGTCGAAGTAGGAGTCTTGGTCCGAAAGAATGACTCGGATGTGAAGTTTTTCCCCCACCGGGCACTCAAAGTCGGTGCACACGAAGATGCCGCCCTCGGAGATGTTCGCTGTGCGCTCGGAGAGGAAGTGCTCCAGGCCCTTGGTGAACACCATGGTCTGCACATTCATGGCGTAGCGAGCCTTGCGGCGTGCGTGCCGGGAGGAGCCAGAGGAATTAGGGGGCGACGAGGCTTCGTTCATCATACTTCTCACTTATCGGTTCTTCCGCGATTCTCGTTGAGGCTTGGCTTGCGCCGTTCCGAGAACCGTGAGACGTTCATTCAGGTATGCCTAAAAAGCAGAAAACTAAAAAGCGTAACAAGACCGCCCGCCACCGTGCCAAGCTCAAGCGGAAGCACACCAAGAAAAAGGTGCGCGAAACCGGCCAGAAGCGTCGCAAGATGGCCTAAGGCCTTCCGGAGCTGCTTTACGCGGCTGCGGGAGTCCTTTTGGCTTTGCGAGCTTTCATCGTTTCTTGGAATTTTTCGGCCGCTTCGGTTTCCGACGCGGTCGCATGGATCGGCACTTTGCCGATGAAAATCTCTTCGCCTACCGTCGCAAACGCGTACCACGTGGCTCCGAGGCGTTGATAGAGGACCTTCACCTTAGGTTTCTTGATTTCCTGGGACATCCGTTCCCCTCCTGACTTCCTTGCCCTTGCGGGTTATTTTGTTTTTCGGAAGAAGGGGTATCGAACTTGAGCTTAGCTAAATTGCCCGACGCCATTTTTAAACGCGACGTCCTATTTGGAGCCCGCAAGGCCTCTCAGGCCGAGTTGGTCAGCCTGGCGAAAGACTTTGAGGGCGAAGGATGGCTCAGCGACGCGGTCGATTTTTTGACGCAAGCCAAGGACGACGCGGGCCTGCGCCGACTGCGCGGTCAAAGCATCGAAGAAGGCGATGTCTTCCTCTTTTTGAAGATCAGTCGCTCCCTAGGCGACACGGAGGCAGTGCAAGCCGACCTGCGCCGCTGTGCGGACAAGGCCGCTGCCTTGGGTAAAGTCCGCTATGCCATCAAGGGGCTTGAGAAGGCGGGATTTGAGGCTGAGGCCGAGACGCTCCGCGCGACGGTCGCCGAAGACGGAGACATCAAAGCCGAGGCGGAAGCGAAAAAAGTCTTTATTCCCGAGCACGAACTCGAGCTTGAAGCTGAAGATTCCGAGGCTTAACTCGCGCGCCCCCGGATCCCTTTGACAGGGGTGCCCTTGCCTTAGGCGTTCGCGCTTCCATGTTAGGAGCATGAACCTTGAACGCTTTACGCAGCTCTCTCAGACTCTCCTCGCTCAAGCCCAGAAGAACGCGGAGTCGCGCGGTAACCCCGTGCTGGAACCCGCACACCTCTTAGGGGCTTTACTCGAGGACTCGACCGGCCCCGTTTCCACGGCATTGAGCAAGCTGAAGCTCCTCGATGCGGCTCAGCAGATTCAGGGGCAGGTGCTGCGTTCGCTTCCCAAGGTGAGCAACAACGCCGGGCAGTCGCTCTCCAGCGAACTTTCGCGCGTGCTTCAGAGCGCCGAGGACCAAGCCTCTAAGATGGGCGACGGTTTTATCACGGTGGAGCATCTTTTCCTTGGGCTGTTGGAAGCCGGCGGCTCGCTTGCCACGCTCCTGCGCGAGAAGGGCGTACGACCGGATCTTGTCGCGGCCGAGTTCAAAAAGATTCGGGGCCACCGAAAGGCGGACGATGCGGGGGCCGAAGCGGGCTACCAAGCACTCGAGAAATACTCCAAAGACCTCACCGCCCTGGCACGGTCGGGCAAGCTCGATCCCGTGATTGGGCGGGACGAGGAGATTCGTCGCGTGATTCAGGTTCTGTCGCGTCGCACGAAAAACAACCCCGTCCTGATCGGCGAACCCGGGGTAGGAAAAACCGCGATTGCCGAAGGCCTCGCTCAGCGCATCATCGCGGGCGACGTACCGGAGTCCCTCAAAGACAAGACCATCCGCTCGTTGGATCTGGGCGCGATGGTGGCCGGAGCGAAGTTCCGTGGCGAGTTCGAAGAGCGGCTTAAAGCCTTCCTCAAGGACGTGCAGGACTCGCACGGCGAGATCATTCTTTTCATCGACGAACTGCACACGCTCGTGGGCGCCGGCAAATCTGATGGTGCTATGGATGCAGGAAATTTACTCAAACCCATGCTCGCACGGGGCGAGCTGCGTTGCGTGGGCGCGACGACCTTGGACGAGTATCGCAAGTACGTCGAGAAGGATCCGGCGCTGGAGCGTCGCTTTCAACAGGTCTTCGTGGGCGAGCCCTCGGTCGAAGAGGCCATCTCTATCTTGCGTGGCCTGAAGGAAAAGTACGAGATTCACCATGGAGTGCGCATCCAGGACAACGCGCTCATCGCGGCAGCCACTCTCTCTAGCCGCTACATCGCGGACCGCTTCCTCCCGGACAAGGCCATCGACCTGATGGATGAGGCTGCGGCCAAGCTCCGCATTGAAATCGATTCGATGCCGGCTTCGATCGACGAAAAAGTTCGGGCCATCACCCAAATGGAAGTGGAGCGCGAAGCCCTCAAGAAAGAAACCGACGCAGGTTCGAAACATCGTCTGGGTGAGATCGAAACCGAGATCAAGGCACAGCGGACCGTCGTGGATGCTCTCCGGTCTGAATGGCAGCGGGAAAAGGACCAGATCGTTGCGCTTCGCAAACTCAAGGCCGAGAGCGAGCGGCTCACGCAAGAGCTCGAGCGGGCCGAACGCGTGGGAGACCTCGCTAAAGCGGCCGAACTCAAGTACGGACAAATTCCCGGTCTCAAAAAAGAGATCGAAGGTGCGCAGAAGGCTTTCCAAGAGACTCCCACCAAAAAACGGATGCTCAAGGAAGAAGTCGACGCCGAGGACATTGCCGGGATTATCTCGCGTTGGACGGGGATTCCGCTCGATCGCTTGCTTAAGGGCGAACACGAGAAACTCCTCGGCCTGGAGCTGCAACTCGCCAAGCGTGTCCGTGGCCAAGACGATGGACTGCGCGTGGTGTCTGATGCCGTGCGCCTGGCGCGCTCGGGCCTCAAGGATCCATCCAAGCCAATCGGTTCTTTCCTCTTTTTGGGGCCCACGGGCGTAGGAAAGACGGAGACGGCCAAGGCGCTTGCGGAGTTCCTCTTCGATAGCGAGGCTGCGATGGTTCGCATCGACATGAGCGAGTACATGGAAAAGCACTCGGTGGCGCGCCTGATCGGCGCTCCTCCGGGCTATGTGGGTTACGACGAAGGGGGTCAGTTAACGGAGATCGTGCGTCGGCGTCCGTACTCGGTGGTGCTCTTTGACGAGATCGAAAAGGCTCACCCGGACGTGCTCAACGTCCTCTTGCAAGTGCTCGACGATGGGCGACTCACCGATGGTCAGGGTCGCGTGGTGGACTTCCGCAACGTCGTGCTGATCATGACCTCGAACATCGGTGCCAACTACATTTTGGACAACGCGGGAATCGACCGTGAGAACCTTCGCGCCGCCATGCTCGAGCAGTTGCGGCAACATCTGCGCCCCGAGTTTATCAACCGCATCGACGAGATCGTGGTGTTCCAGGGCCTTGATCGGGAACGCATTCGCGAGATCGTGGAGATTCAGATGAACGGCCTGAATAAGATCCTCGCCGATCGTAAACTCACCCTCACGATGTCGGACGGTGCCAAGGATTGGTTGGCGGAAACGGGATATGATCCGCTTTTCGGCGCCCGTCCTCTGAAGCGCGTGATCTACAAGCAGGTGCAAGTTCCCCTCTCGAAAAAGCTCCTGGAAGGCGCCTTCGTCGACGGGGACCATGTCCACGTAGAGCTCGGCGTGTCGGCCACGGGTGCGAAAGAACTCCTCTTTGTCGCTCGGGCCCGAGCTTAAGTTCGTCGCTCCGTGGGCAGCTGCTAAAGTAGCGGAATGATCTCGGCTCTCTTGCTCGTGACCTGCGCGAATTTTTCGGGAACTTACGTTTCTCGACTCGATAACGGTTGGACGATCAAACTCGACTTGCGCCAGTCGGAATGCGACAAGCTCGATGCCGTTTACGATTACGAGGGCACACGCGTGGCAAGGAAGATCCCCCTTGATGGCGTAAAGCGCCCGATCCTGGATAACGCCGACGTGCGCTCACTGGAATCTTTTCGATGGCTCAGCGGGGACACGATTCTCTCGGAGGTAGAAGTCTATTGGAAGGAAAACGGACGAATCACCTTTGCGGAAAACCGGATGTCGCAGGATGCGCAGGGCAATTGGATTGAGGCCGAAACTTACTTTGATGCCGACCATCGCCCGACGGGCGAAAATCTTACGATCTACTTTAAAGCGGCGCCTTAACGCGCACCTGCTCACGCGTCAGCGGGTCGATGAACGCGAGTTCGCGGGCGTGGAGTTCGAGCCGCTCGCCGGGCTCGCCGTAGATCGGATCGCCCTTCAGCGGCGCCTTTAGGGACGCAAACCAGGCGCGAATCTGGTGGCGGGCCCCGCTCACGAGTTCCACCCGGTAGAGGTCGCCCTTGAATTTGGTGGCTTCTTTCTTGTCCGAGGCCGAGAGGTTGGCCACGCGATGGTGCACGGCCTGCACGCCGTGGAAGCCCTTCAGGCGCTCCATATCCGTGGCGAAGACCACCTTTTTGGAGGCCCGGTAACGGCCCCCGATGAGGCCGCGGACTTCGCCGAGGCTTTTGGCCGGCAACAGGCGGGTGGACCCCGCCCAGTAAATTTTTTCAATCGTCTTAAAATCCGCGTCCTTGTTGAAGAGACCCCGGTAGGTTTCGAAGTGATCCAGGCGGGCCAGGAGCAAACAGCCACTCGTTTCGAAATCTAAGCGATGCACGGGCTTCCAGGATATTTCGCCCTGCGTTAAAACCTCGTCATGGTGGACCCGAGGGGGCTTATTCACAATTCGAAAGGTCTCGGAAACCAGAAGGTCTTCAACATCATCCACGGTGCGGGGGGCTCCTTGACCCCTGAAAAAGCCTCGTCTATCGCGGTACTTAATGGCTGCCAAAAAAGCGAAGAAATCCGCTCCGGCTGCGAAGCCCGCCAAGGCCTCTAAGTCGGCCCCGAAAAAACCCGCCCCCAAGGTGGCGAAAGCTCCGGCGAAGGCCGCACCCAAAGCTGCGGCTAAAGTGGTGCCTGTGAAGCCCGTTGCCAAGAAGAAAGACGCCGCGCCCGGCAAAACGCCCGCGAAGGCGAAAGAATCGGCGGCTTCCACTAAGGCCGCGCCGGTGGAAAAAGTGTCCCCCGAAAAAGAACTCATCAAGAAAGCTCCTGCCCGTGCATCAAGGGGCAAGGCAAAGCAAACGGGTTACATCTCCGAGAGCCGTTTCAGCGAACCTCCTCCCCTCGAAAAAGACGACGAAGAAGAAGTCGAAGAGAAGCTCGAGGAAGAAGAAGTCACCGAGAACACGGAGGGCCCCCCGCCCTGGTGGAAAGATGATCCCACGGGCATCGAGAAGCGCGACGAAGACTCCGCCACCCGGGCTAATTTCGACGATTCCGACGAATGGACGGACGAAGACGAAGAAGATGACTGGCAGTCGGCCAAGCGTACGACGCTGGAAGACTTTGAAGGCGGCGGCGGAGACGACGAAGACGAGGGCCGCTGGTAGCCACCGGCGGATTCTCGCTTGCTGAAGGATCTTGATTTCGATTGGCGCCCGATGCGGGTGGCCCTCGATGGTCAATCAGCCATTGATTTTCCTCGTCTCAATCTCAAAACCCGCCAAGAGGCCAAGCAGTTTCTCAACGCGTACGGATACGACGTCGATGATGCTGTCCTCCGCGAAGAAATCTGGCGCATTTATTTTCAGAGCGTCGCGTTCCTGCAGCAAAACCTCCTAGATCCCGGAGAGAAAATCCCCCACGAGTTTCTCGTGCGCGGGAACTCGACGGACGTCCTTCGTTTGCTGATGGAGGCCTCCAAACCTACCGAGGCCGGTCGTTGGTCCTGTGCTTTCTTGCGGATCATGCACATCATCTCCCACCTGGATAACGACCTCCGCGTGGAAAACTTTCAGTACGCGCGCGACCAGATATTTGACCGTTTTGACCGATTCGTCGTCCCTCTTGAGGGCCGCCGTCGCAAAGTGGGCACAGGCCCCCGAGCCGTGGAAGTCATCCGTTACATCCGCAAGCACAAGAAGGATCGGAACTCGATCCTGATCAAGCTTCTGTCTAAGCCTCACGCGATCGCCGAAGACATCTACGACCGGGTGGGCTTTCGCTTCGTGACCGAAACGAAGTTCGATGCCTACCGACTGGTGCGCGCGCTTTTTGAGGAAGGCCTGATCTCAGCCGCCAACATTCAGCCCGGTCGTTCCGTGAACACGCTGATTCCCTTCGAGGGACTTCAGCAGGTGGTGGATTCGACTTTGTCGGAGCTGACTCGCGGTGAGATTCCCCCGAAGGTGGCGCGCCGTCGCATCGAGAAACTCGAGGAAGAGGGTCTTGTCTCGGTGGTGAACATCCGTAACCCCTTCAGTTCCAGCTGGTACCGCGCGATTCAGTTTACTTGCCGTCAGCTTATTTCAGCGCCAAGCCATACCTGGAAGTTCTGGAACGAAGTGAAGGGGGAGATGGAAAAGACAAAGGCGGGCGCGGCCGCCCTCAAGAAGATTCCCATCACGCTTCGCGAGAAACGGAACTTCTGGTACCCCTTCGAAATCCAGATCATGGACAAGGCCTCGTACATCGAATCCATCGGTGGTCGGAGCCGCCACCGGGAATACAAGGCCAAACAAAGGTTGATGGCCAGAAATCGGGTCCTCCGCGATCTCGTCTGACAGGATATAATGGTCCTCATGGGGGATCGTTTTTCCATTCCGGATCTTGACGCCCAGAGTCGTACCCGACTCATCGGCTCGGTCTTGGCCCTCAGCTTTGTTGCCACGTTGCCGACACCCACGCCCCAGCGCCCCTGGGCCTGGAACCTGCCCGTTTTGCTGCTCTGGGTGGGCGTGAGTTTCCTGGCCTGGTCAAGTTGGTATCGTCCCGCGTGGGCGCGGCTCGCGTGGTTTCTTTCGCTCGTGTTGGCTTTCGTGGGTGGCTTTGTGGCAGGCACTTGGCTTCAGCTTGGATTGTTGGCCGCCTGGGGTCTGTGGATTTCGCAGCGCCGCAACCGCGTGGCCCGCGAGGGCGCGCAACGCTCCGGACAACTCAAGAGCATCGCCCTGGTTGGCAGCCTCGTGTTGGGCGCGTTCAGTGCGCAGGCCGCTGGCAAGGCTGATCCCGCCTCAACGATTCCGAAGTATCTTCTGGGTTATCGCGTGGTGGAGATCGCTTCGTGCGCGCGCATTGATCAGATTCCTTGGAAGTTCCGCCCCGACGGACGCAAGACACGGCTCGTGATTCGCGATTCGCTACGCCTCAACACCGAAGTGAAATTTGCCGACTGGGAAATCCATCAGGTGATGGACCGTGAAGGATACATCACCTACGTGTTTCGGCGGCCGGTGGGCAATGGGCGCTTCGAGTCCTATGTAACCAAAGATGCCGCCTACAACCGAATTCTCGACACTCCTCGTGGCCCCAAGGTTGTCGAGGTCCAGAACCTCAAGACCTTTATCAATCGCCCGGTGCTGACTTTTTCGAGCGCGGACGGCAGCACCGTGGCTTTTGAGCCTGGCTTGGCGGGTACCTCCGCGCTGAACCTGCAGTTTGCTCCCAGCGAAAGCGGTCGCGTGGCTCCGCCTGTGTACCTGCGTGGGAACTTCTGCAACCGACCGGAGTCCGAAGTGGACGACAAGGGCGATTTTTCTCTCTCGAACGCCGCACCGATGAAGAGCGGGAAGTGACCACTTGAAGGCGAAGAAGAAAACTTTCGGCAAGCCCGAACGCGAGGAGCGCGATCTCTCCGAGCCGCGCAAAACGGTGCCGTGTCCCCACTGGAAAGATTGCGGTGGCTGCCCGCTCATCCGCTACGACTACCGCGAGCAACTCGCGCGCAAGCGCGCCAAGGTGCGCGACGCCTATCTGCAAACGGGTTACGCCGAAGACTGGCTCGATTCGCTGCTCAAGAAAACGCGGCCCTCACCGGTGACGCTCGGTTATCGCAACAAGGCCAAGTGGATCCTGCAGACCGACGAAAAAGGCGTGCTGCACATGGGGATCTATTACCCCGGCACGCACGATGTGGTGGATATCCCGCACTGTGCGGTCCACGCGCCGGCGATCAACGAGCTCTCGGCCTTTATCAAGTCGAAGTTGATCGAGTTCGAAGTGCCGTGCGGAGTGCCGAAGGGGACGAAGGCCACTCTGCGCTACCTCATCGTGCGCTATTCCTTCCGCGAGAAAAAACTCCTCACGGTGTTCATCTCGAGCGCCTTCAAGGTTCCGAACCTCGACAAAGTATTCGCCGCGCTCGAAAAAGAGTGGGGCGACAAGGTCGTGGCCGTCGTACAAAACATCAACGACGACTCGGGCAATGTCCTGCTGGGCGAGGCCAATCGCTACCAGAAGAAAAAGAGCGAACTCACCGAGACGATGGGCAAGTTCCGCGTGCCCGTGGGGCCGCTGTCTTTCCTCCAGGTAAATTCCGCGCAGGCGGGCTATCTGTACCGTCGCGCACGGGAGCTGCTCGGCAAGGGTCCGTTCAAAGCGGGCCTCGATCTTTACAGCGGCGTGGGGCTCTTCGCCTTCCACATGGCCGACATCACCGAAAAGGTGCTGGCGGTGGAAGAAGTGGGCCCGGCCGCGCTCGAGGGCATCACGGCCGCACGGCGCAACCGCATCGGCAACGTGCTTCAGCTTTGCGCCGACGCCCTCGAAGGCATTTCTACCTTCGTGTCTGAGTGGGGCCACCCGGACTGGGTGGTGATCAACCCGCCTCGCAAGGGTTGCGACCCAGGTGTGCTCAAGGCGTTGCTGCAGCGTCCGCCCACGAAACTCATCTACGTGTCGTGCAATCCCATGACCCAGGCCCGCGACTTGCGCCTCCTGATGGAAGCGCACCCGAGCCTTGAGCTACGCACGATCGAGCCCGTCGACATGTTCCCGCAGACGGACCACGTCGAGGTGATCGCGTACCTCGTGAACAAGGCTCCGGGCCGCCCGGTGTCGGGCACCGAGGAAGCGGGCACTAAGGGAAAACCTCTTCACTAAGCGATTCCCGTCGCCTTACCCCACTATCCTATCGAGCTGGGCAGGCTTAAGATTCTCCTCATGGCGGACTCCACGATCCTGCGGGCTGAGAATCTCAGCAAGACTTACGGCAAGCGCAAGGTCGTCGATGGCGTGAGCATCGAGCTCGCGCGGGGCCAAGTCGTGGGGCTGCTTGGACCCAACGGCGCCGGCAAAACCACCGTCTTCTACATGATGGTGGGTCTCGTGTTTCCGGGTGACGGCAAGATTTTCTTGGGCGACAAAGAAGTCACGCGGCTGCCTCTGCACGAGCGCGCCCGACAAGGCGTGGGCTACCTGCCGCAGGAAACCAGCCTTTTTCGTAAACTCAGCGTTCGCGACAACATTGCCATGGCGCTCGAAGCCCGGGACCTGTCGGCCGTGGAAGTGAACGAGCGCACCGCCGCGCTGATTGAGCGTTTCGGTTTGGGTAAAGTGGGCAATGCGCCGGTGTCCGCGCTCTCAGGCGGCGAAAAACGGCGCTGCGAGATCGCGCGTTGCCTCGCCATCGATCCCGAGTTCGTGCTTCTGGACGAGCCCTTTGCCGGCATCGATCCCATTGCCGTGAGCGAGATTCAGGCCTTTATCCAGGAGCTCAAGCGCCAGGGGATCGGCGTGTTGATCACCGACCACAACGTGCGCGAAACCTTGGGCAGCTGTGATCGCGGTTATCTGATGCGTGACGGAAAAATCTTCTTCCAGGGCACTCCGCAGGAAATTTCCGACAACGCGGAAGCGCGGAAATTCTACCTGGGCGACAACTTCAAATTGAACTGAACGCCGCAGTACCTCGTTGTGCGAACATTGACGCAATGCGCTTCACCACGCGTCACGCAAAAGCTGTTCCAGACCCTAGTCCCGTCAACAAAGCAGCGCCGACTTTGCGTAGAATAGCCACATGGGTCTTAAGCAGCAGATGAAGCAAAGCCTGGGGATGGCGATGACGCCCCAGCTTCAGCAAGCGATCAAGATCTTGCAGATGTCGGTCATGGAACTTCAGCAGGAAGTGACCAACGCCCTTGTGGAGAACCCGACTCTCGAAGAGGGACAGGACGGCGACAACGAGGACGAACGTCCGCTCCAGGAGTCGCAAGCCGAAGAAGCGGCGGAGGCGGCGGCCGAGAATCCACCCGATCAATTGACCGAAGGCAAAGACGACTTCGACTGGCAGAATTACATCGATCAATCCAGCTCGAGCGCGCCCCTGCCGTCCACGCGCAACACGAACTCCGACGATCTGCCGAGTTTTGAGCAGATCCTCTCCAAGTCCACCTCGCTCGCCGACCACGTCATGTGGCAGCTGCGCATGGTGACCGAGGACCCGAAGGAGCTTGAAATCGGCGAGGAGATCGCCGGCAACCTCAACGACGACGGGTACCTCTCGGTGCTCGTGGACGAGATTGCCGCCCATGCCAAGGTGGATGCCTCGGATGTGGAAGTGGTGCTCTACAAGATTCAACGCTTCGACCCTCCGGGAGTGGCCGCGCGTGATCTTAAAGAATGCCTGCTGATTCAGTCGGAGATTCTCTCCGAGGACGACGAAGTGGAAATGATCATCGAGCGGCATATGGCCGAGCTCGAGAACAAGAACTACCCGGCGATAGCCAAGGCCCTCGATCTTCCCCTCGAGCGCGTGATTGAAGCCTGTAAGGTGATCCATTCGATGGAGCCTCGCCCGGGCCGCATGTACGCCTCCACCGAGCCGCAGTACATTGTCCCGGACATCTACGTGCTGAAGGTGGCCGGGGAGTTCAAGATCCTGTTGAACGAGGACGACATTCCGCGCCTGCGAATTTCGAAGGCCTATCAGCAGCAGCTTCAAGCCGGGCTCCTGCAAGGCGAGGCGAAGACCTTCATCAAGGACAAGCTCAAGGGCGCCGTGTGGCTCATGAAGAGCATTTACCAGCGCCAGCGCACCATCTACCGCGTAACGGAGGCCATCGTGCGCCGGCAGCGCGACTTCTTCGACAAGGGCGCGCAGCATCTGCACCCGATGATTCTCCGGGATATCGCCGACGAGCTTGGTCTGCACGAATCCACGATCTCACGCGTGACCACCAACAAGTACGTCCACACGCCCCACGGCATCTTTGAATTGAAGTACTTCTTCAATTCGGGGATTAGTCGCGGCGATGGCGCCGAGGACATGGCCAGCGAGTCGGTGAAGCAAAAGATCAAAGAGATGGTGGCCGCCGAATCGCCCAAGAATCCCTTAAGTGACCAACAGCTCGCCGACATGCTCGAGCAAAGCAACATCAACATCGCTCGGCGAACCGTGGCGAAGTACCGCGAGGCGATGGGAATCCTCCCATCCAATAAGCGCAAGAAGTACTTCTAGGAGAATCCCATGATCAGCACTTCCAAACTCAATGTGACCGTGGCCTTCAAGGGCCTGGACTCCAGCGACGCCGTGCGTGAGTACGCCGAAAAGCGCGCCGGTAAGGTGCTCAAGCACGTACAGCATCTGACCACCTGCCACTATGCTTTTGAAGTGGCCAAGACCGATCACATCGCCCAGCTTCACGTGGTTTCTGGCGATTTCGAAGCGCGCGCTGAGTCGCGCGAAGAGAACATGTATGCGGCTATTGACGCAGTCACCGACAAGATCGAACAACAAAGCCGCAAGCATAAAGAAAAAGCCAAAGACCATGCGGGTCGCCCGCACCACAATAACCAGGAGTGAGATGAGCGCCCCCCGCAGTTGGATCGTATCGAGTGAGTCCGTGACCGAAGGCCACCCCGACAAGGTGGCCGACGCCATCAGCGACGCCGTGCTTGATGCCTTCCTCGCCAACGATCCAGAGTCGCTTGTGGCCTGCGAAACTCTGGTCACAACGGGGCTCGTGGTGCTCGCGGGCGAAGTGTCTACGTCCAGCACCAAGAACGTCGATTTCCAGCGGGTTGCCCGCGAGGCCATTCGCCGCATAGGTTACACAGATATCGGCGCGGGCTTCGATGCCGACTCTTGCGCCGTCCTGAACGCGATCCACGAACAGAGCCGCGACATCCGTCAGGGTGTCGCGAAAGAAAACGAAATCGGCGCCGGCGACCAGGGCATGATGTTCGGTTACGCCTCCAGCGAAACCGCCACGCTGATGCCGCTTCCCATCGCGCTCGCCCACGGCATCACCAAGAAGCTCGCCGATCTGCGCAAGTCGGGCGCGGTAAAATGGCTGCGTCCCGACGGCAAGGCCCAAGTCTCGGTGGAGTACCAAGGCGGCAAGCCCGTCGCCATCGGCACCGTGGTCGTTTCTACCCAACACGCCGAGAGCGTCTCGCAGGAAGAAATCCGCGACACGATCCAGAAGAAAGTCCTCGCGGAAGTGCTGCCAGGGAACCTCACCGCGAAAGCTCCGGTGCTGCACGTGAACCCCACCGGCCGTTTTGTGATCGGGGGTCCGCACGGCGATAGCGGCCTGACGGGGCGCAAGATCATCGTCGACACCTACGGGGGAATGGCTCCTCACGGGGGCGGTGCTTTCAGCGGCAAAGACCCCACCAAGGTGGATCGTTCGGCGGCCTACATGGCCCGCTACATTGCAAAGAACGTGGTTGCTGCCGGGCTAGCGGAACGCTTCCAGATTCAAGTGGCCTATGCCATTGGCGTGGCCGAGCCGGTGAGCGTCTACACCGAATCCTTCGGGACTTCGCAGGTCGATCCTGTTCGCTTAGAGAAAGCGATTCGTGAGATTTTCCCGCTCACCCCCGCAGGACTTATCCGTCACCTTGATTTGCGTCGTCCGATCTACGCGGCCACCACCGCTTACGGTCACTTTGGACGTGAAGATGCGGGTTTCCCCTGGGAAAAGACAGATAAGGCTGCCGAGCTTCGTAAGCTTTTCGGAGCTTGAATCGGGTGTTTGCGACTTTCCTCGGCCTCGTCCTGTTCGCGAGTTGGGTTTTTCACGAAACCCGTCTCAGGCGTGTGGCGGGCTCAGAACCCGCCCGCATCGCGACGTTGTTTCGTTTTCTGCAGAAGGCTTCAACGCCCGATCGCCGCTATTCGGCGATGGGTTTCGCCGCGGCTAGTCTCATTACTTTTGGAGCATGGGAGGGCATGATTCGAGGCATGCTTCAGTTCCCAACCCATTTCCTATCTTGGCTGTTGGGACTAGGTGCTTTTGCGATCGCCTTTGCATTGCGCCGCCGCTCGCCCGCTCGTTTGCGCCGCGAAGAAATCTGGCTCGGCGTGGGCGCGTTTTTGATTCTTTGTCAGGCTTGGTGGTGTTTTGTCGTGTTTCCCTGGTTGGTGTGGCGGGCCTCTTTCCTGCCCTCATTGCGCCCGGCCTCTAGGACTTCCGTTTCCAACTGATAGACTCAGTGCATGCTTTACTGGCTTCTGCTGAATCTCGAGCCGCATTCGGCCTTTTTTAACGTCTTCCGATACATCACTTTCCGCTCCGGTATGGCGGCCCTGACCGCCTACCTCTTTGTGATCTTTCTGGGTCGCCCCTTCATCGATTTCATCCGCCGCAAACAGTACGGGCAGGCCGTGCGCGACGACGGGCCGCAAAGTCACCTCAAGAAGAAGGGGACTCCCACCATGGGAGGGGTGCTCATTATCGCAGGTTTGAGCATCGGCACGCTTCTCTGGGCCGATCTCTCGAATCCTTACATCTGGCTCTCGCTCGCCATCACCTGGGCTTACGGTTTGATTGGCTTGCTCGATGACTACATCAAAGTGATCAAGAAGGACCCGAAGGGACTCGCCAGCCGCTGGAAGTTCCGTTTGCAGGTTCTCTCTGCTCTTTTCATCGCTTGGGGCCTGTATCACGTTCAAGATGGCTGGGGCGGCCAAGGCTACCTATACTTCCCCTTCTTCAAGAACCTCTCCCTTTATCTGGGTCCCTGGTACATTCCTTTCACCGTGCTGGTGGTGGTGGGCACCTCGAATGCGGTGAATCTTACGGATGGTCTCGACGGGCTCGCGATCGGTCCCAGTATTGTCTGTTCGGCCGCGTTTTTCCTGCTTTGTTACTTGGGGGGGAACTTCGTTTTCGCTCGTTACCTCGCGATCCCGTTTGTGCCGGAAATCGGAGAGCTTTCCGTGCTCTGTGCCGCGGTGGTGGCCGCCGGCATGGCGTTCTTGTGGTTTAACACCTACCCGGCACAGATTTTTATGGGCGACGTCGGTGCGCTCGCACTGGGCGGGCTCTTCGGCGTTCTGGCGGTTGCGAGCAAGAACGAGATTCTGCTGGTCGTACTGGGCGGTATCTTCGTGATTGAGACCGTTTCGGTGATTTTGCAGGTGCTTTCGTTCAAACTCACGGGCAAGCGAATTTTCAAAATGGCGCCGCTTCACCACCATTTTGAACTCAGCGGTTGGCCGGAGCCGAAGGTCATTGTGCGTTTCTGGATTATTTCCTTTCTTTTCGCCATCTTGGCTTTAAGCACCCTCAAACTGCGTTAAAGCGACCTTTGCGTGCGAATCCTCGCTAATTCATTGACTTCACCTTGCTCGATTCAATAACAGGGGCACTGGGAAGCAGGAGGATTACGCGGAATGTCGGGATTGGGATTGAAAGGCCGTAAGGCCATTGTTGTCGGTGCTAACGCGAGTGGGATTGCCCTTACGAAGTTCATGGTTCGGAGAGGCGCCTTGGTGTCGCTCTTGGATACTCGTACGGAAGACAAGGTGAAGCCCCTGATCGAGGAAACCCTCGATCTTTCCAAATTTCAGCTGGAGCTCGGAGAATACCAAGCCAAGTCGTTCGAGGGCGCGGCGTTTATCGTTGTCACCCCCGGTACACCACTGGATCTGAAGTGGCTCGAGCAGGCCCGTACGGCCGGCGTGCAAGTGCTCACCGAACTCGAGTTCGTTTCGCTCTACTCTGATGAGCCGATCATCGCGATCGCCGGCACTAGTGGAAAGTCCACCACCGCGGCTTTGCTCCAAAGCATGTTGGAAACCGACGGTAAGGTCGTGGCTTCCAACGTGGCTGCACCGCTTGCTGAGTATCTGAACAAGTCCAAGCCGGCGGACTACATCGTCGCCATCGCCAATTCCTTCCAGCTGGAAGGAATCGCGAACTTCAAGCCTGCGATGATTCTCTTCCTCAACCTGACGGAAGATAACCTCGATCGTTACCCGAACTTCGAAACCTACTTGGCTGCGAACCGCGAAGTGTTCCGCAACGTGGATGCTTCGACGGTGTCGATCCTCAATGCCAACGACGCGCACTGCTTGAACATGGCTCAGGGCCTGGCCGGCAAGACGCTTTTCTTCGGCTCGCAGGAAATCCCCACGATGTTTGAGGCTTCTTGGGTCACCAAGAACCAACTGGTCGTGCGTCTTGAGAAGAAAGAGCCCCTCGCCTTTACGCTCGCTAATCTGCGTCTGCGTGGCACCCACAACCGCGAGAACCTGATGGCCGCCGCCCTTGGCGCGCTCAAGCTCGGCGTGAAGCCGGCCTCTATTCAGAAGGTTATCGAGGATTTTCGCGCTCTCTCGGGGCGCGTGGAGTTCGTGCGGCGCTTGAACTCGGTCGCTTTCTACAACGACGCTTGCGGCGCAAACCCGAATGCCGTGTTGCGCACGCTGCAAGCCTTCGCGGAACCCTTGATCTTGATCTCGGGTGGTCGCGACAAGAACGCCGAATATGGCGTGCTGTGTCCCCACGTGCGTCAGCGCGTGAAGAACCTCATTTTGGTGGGCGAGGCCAAAGAAAAGATCAACCGCGCTCTCGGTGATTCCACGGAAACTTTCCTTGTTGGCACTTTGGAAGAGGCGATCTTGATCGCGTACCAAAAGTCCCGTTCGGGCGATGTGGTTCTCTTCTCACCGGGCTGCGATACGGGCCCTGGCTTCGACTCCCACGTGGATCGTGGCGAGTACTTCAAGAAGATGGTCCTCCAATTGGCCCAGCCTCGCCGTCCCAACGTCATCTGACGAACCAGGCGGGCGCCCCGAGGCGTCCTCGGTCGGTCGCCTACGATGTAGGCTTCCCTCCCTGCGTCCTTGCGGGTCATCCCGCCTGATTCGTCAGACCTACGGCGCGCTTTTCATCCTGGATTTGGTATCCTGAGCTTTCAGGATGCCAACCAAATCGATCAAGGAAGCCCTCGGCCGGATCTACATTCCGGACCTCGTGTTGTTTTCGCTCGTGCTGTTTCTTGCGGGCCTCGGGCTCGTGATGGTCTACTCGGCGTCCAGCGTGACTTCGCTCGAGCGCTTTGGCGATTCCGCTTATTACCTCAAGCGTCAGGCCGTTTTTGTGTTGGCGGGTGTGGTGGGCATGGTGCTGGTGACTTCATCCGACTACAACCGCTGGGTTCGCTGGGGCGGTTGGATGTTGATGGCCAGTGTTCTGTCGCTCGTGTTGCTGCATATCCCCGGTCTTGGTGTTCGCGTGAATGGGTCTCTCAGGTGGCTAAACCTGGGCGGATTTCGCATACAACCCGCTGAATTTGCAAAGCTTTCCTGTATTTTATACCTGGCCTGGGCACTGGTTCGCAAGGGTTCGCAGGTAAAGTCTTTTGCTTACGGGCTTTTGCCCTTGGGCCTGGTTGCCGGGCTGCTCGCTGGCCTGCTTTTGCTTCAACCGGATTTCGGAAATGCGGTGCTTTTGATGACTCTCGCAGGCCTCCTCATCTTCCTTGCGGGCGCTCCGATCATGTACCTGGGCGGCGTGGTGCTTGCGTCTCTTCCGGCGATTTACTTCCTGATCGTGGGCAAGGAATATCGGATGCGTCGGTTAACGGCATTCCTGAATCCCTGGAACGATCCTTCGAACACCAGCTATCAAATCGTGCAGTCGTTCACTGCCTTTTTCTCCGGCGGTCTTTGGGGTCGGGGGTTGGGGAACAGCCAAGAAAAACTCTACTATTTGCCGGAAGTGCACACGGACTTCATTGGTGCCGTGCTGGGCGAGGAGGTAGGTTTTTTAGGAGTCGCCCTGCTGGTGGGGGCTTTCGTGGTGTTCGTGGTGCGGGGATACCGCATCGCTTTGCGTGCACGTGATCCCTCCGGATTCTTGGTGGCAGCCGGTTGCACCACGCTGGTGGGTTTACAGGCGCTTCTGAATCTTTGCGTGGTGATGGGATTGCTGCCGACCAAGGGTTTGCCGCTACCCTTTCTTTCGCACGGGGGTTCGGCGCTGATGGTGTCGTTTTTTGCGAGCGGGTTAATCTTGTCGGTGGGACGGAAGGCTCGGTTAGATGGTGGAGTCCCTGACAGTTCGTGGCTCAAGCATTGGAACGGAAGATGGTAAGTCCGTCGCGGTGAAAAAAGTCGTAAAGAAATACTGGTTCGTGGCTGCGGGAACGGGCGGGCACATCTTCCCCGGCATCGCCATTGCTCGCGAGATTCGTGCCCTCGAGCCCGACTCCCGGTTTTTGTTTTTTGGTACGCGCGATCGCCTGGAGGCACGTCTCGTTCCCGAAGCCGGTTTCCCCATTCGCTTTCTGAGCGCCGGAAAATGGAAGGGCACCGGAATCCGGGGGCGCCTTCTCGGACTCCTGAGCATCGGCCTGGGATTTTTGCAGGTGTCGTTGCTGCTGTTGAAGGGTCGCCCGGATTGTCTCATCGGCGTGGGGGGCTACGTGTCGGTGCCCACGGCTCTGGCGTGTCTGCTTTTTCGTGTTCCTTTTTACATCGTGGAACCGAACATCCGGGCCGGTCTCGCCAATCGGTTGCTTTCTCGATTTGCCCGTCGGGCGTTCTCGCTTCCCGGCGGCGATGCTCAGCGTGTCCTTCGTTGCCCGGTTGTCGATGCCGGCAGTCCGGTGCGCGAGGGGCTTAAGCCTGTTGAAATCCGAGCCGAGGTTAAACGCGTGCTGGTGTTTGGCGGTTCGCAAGGGGCACTCGCACTTTGCGAGGCGAGCTTGAGACTCGCGCGTGATCTGGAGTTCGGTCGCCGCGGCATCGAGTTGCTGCTTCAGAGCGGCGAAAAGAACTTCGAGCACGCGCAATCGCGGGCGGCTGAACTTCAAGTTCAAGATGCCGCGCGCGTGGTGTCGTTCATCGGCGATGTGCCTGGCACCTTGGCGGCAACCGACCTCGTGCTCGCTCGGGCCGGAGCGAACTCCGTGGCCGAACTGGCGATCACGGGTTTGCCAACGATTTTTGTGCCCTTCCCCTACGCGGCGGATGATCACCAGCGCGTGAATGCCGAGATCCTAGAGAAGGCGGGCGCGGCACGCCTGGTGGACGAGCGGGAAACCGACTTCCAACCCAAGTTGGAGAAAGCCGTGCGCGAGCTAGCCCTGACTGAGGGACACCGCGAACGTCGCATCGCAGTGGCCGAAAGCTTCCGTGCTTTCGGGCGCCCCGGGGCCGCCCGCGACATCGCCGCGGCTATCACTGCAAATTCTCCGTCGTCGTAGTAGTTTAACGCGATGGGCTTTTTTGGCCGTGCACGCGATCTTGTCTGTGCCTATCGCAAGTACGACCCCGCTACGAGCAGCGCGGCCGAGATCTTGCTTCTGTACCCGGGCGTGAAGGCCTGGGCCCTTCATCAGTTCGCGCACAAACTCTATCGAATGAGGCTTCCGTTCCTTCCGCGCGCCGTCTCCGAATTCAGTCGTTGGCTCACGGGAATCGATATTCACCCTGGGGCTACGCTCGGAGACCGGGTGATCATTGATCACGGCATGGGGGTGGTGATCGGCGAGACCGCGATCATCGAAGACGACGTGCTCATCTATCACGGCGTTACTTTGGGCGGAACTTCTCTTGAGCGGAAGAAACGCCATCCCACCATCCGTCGTTATTGCGTGCTCGGCTCGGGCGCTAAGATTCTCGGCAATGTTGAAATTGGAGAAGGCACACGCATCGGCTCTAACAGCGTGGTCGTCAAAGACGTTCCTGCGCGTTGTACTGTGGTGGGAATTCCGGCCCGCATCGTGGCACGTGACGGAGTCGTCGAAGGCCACGAACTTGATCACGGACGGCTGCTCGATCCGGTTCAACAAGCCGTCAAACAACTCGAAGACCGCTTGGCGAAGCTCGAGGGTAACGCCAGCAAAGTTCCCCAAGGCTAAGCGATCATGTCGATTTTAGAGCGTACACGTCGAGTTCACTTCATTGGGATCGGCGGCATTGGAATGTCCGGTATAGCGGAGCTGCTTTTGGGTCTCGGTCACAAAGTGACGGGTTCGGATTTATCGGACTCCGACGTGGTGACGCGATTGCGTAGCCTCGGCGCGCTCATACAAAAGGGTCACGACGCAATGATTCTTGAGCAACAAGCGCCCGACGTGGTGGTGTTTTCGACGGCCGTGGCTAAAGACAATCCTGAGCTCGTCTACGCACGTACGCGTCGCATCCCCATTATTCGCCGTGCCGAGATGCTCGCCGAGATCATGCGACTGAAGCGCGGCCTCGCCGTGGCCGGCAGTCATGGAAAAACAACCACGACCGGCATGACGAGCCTGATCCTGAAGCAAGCGGGATACGAGCCCACGGTGGCCGTGGGCGGCCGCTTCGATGCCCTCGGCTCCAACGCGGCACTCGGCAAAGGTGCGTGGATGGTGGCGGAGGCCGATGAGAGCGACGGATCTTTTTTGCGTCTCGCCCCCGAGGTAGCCATCGTTACCAACATTGATCCTGAGCACCTGGATCACTGGGGCACTTTTGATCGGGTGTTGGAGGGCTTTGCTGAGTTTCTGGATCGTTTGCCCTTCTACGGCCTTGCGGTGCTGTGTTCGGATTGCCCGAATCTTCGGCTGCTCTCGGAGCGCCTGCAGAAGCCTGCGCTCTGGTATGGTTTCGAGAAAGAACAGGATCCGGATGTGCTTGTCGAGTTGTTGGAGGAAGGACCTCGACCTCGTTTTCGCCTACACCGTTTGAATCGTAAAACGGGTCAACGAGTTGTCTGGCTCGAGGCCTGCTTGTCCGTACCCGGTCGGCACAACGTTTCGAATGCTGCGGCGGCTGCCGTTGCCGCAGGCGAGCTTGGAATCGCACCTGATAAGATTGCCTCCGCCTTGTCCGCCTTTACGGGTGTGGCGCGGCGCTTCGAGCGGCGTGGTGAATGGCAGGGGCACGTTGTGATCGAGGATTACGCCCACCATCCTACCGAGATTCGTGCGACGCTGCAGGCAGCGCGTGCGGTGTTTCCCGACTCGCCGGCCATTGTACTTTTTCAGCCGCATCGTTATTCGCGCACTCGGGATCAGTGGCGCGAGTTCGGTGTCTGTTTTGACGGTGCCGGGCAGGTGTGGACGCTTCCGATTTACGCCGCGTCGGAACCCAAGGAAGCTTGGGCGGATAGTCTGGATGGAGCTTCTTTCGCGGCGAACGTCAAAAGCCCCCGGGCTCAGGCCTTCGAGAATACCGAGGCTTTGCTGAGGGCGCTGAGGGCTGGACCTCTTCCCGTGGGTGCTCCGATTTTGGTGCTGGGTGCCGGCGATATTTCGAAACTCATCCCGCGTTTGCTAACGGGAGCCTGATGGCTCTTTCGGATTCATTCGTCAAAGAGCTTACTGAGAACGTGCAGGGGCGGGTGCTTTTGCAAGCCTCGCTGGCACCCTACGTTTACTACGGCCTGGGCGGTCCCGCAGAAGTGCTGGTGGAACCGGCGACTTCCGACGACGTTCGCACGGTGCTGAATCTTTGCCATCGAGAGAACGTGGAAGTTTTTCTGCTCGGTAGCGGGACGAACTTGCTCGTGCGCGACGGCGGCCTTCGCGGGGTGGTCGTGTACTTGGGCGCTGGTCTTGCCGGCGAGCTGGAGATGCTCGGAGAAAGTCCGGACGAGATCCGCGTGCGTGTGCCTTCGCATTGGCCCAAGGTGCGTCTGCTCGATTGGGCCCTGATGCACGGGTGGGCAGGCCTCGAGTTCTCGGCAGGAATTCCGGGCACGATGGGTGGCGCGGTGTACATGAATGCGGGCACGAAGTGGGGGTCCTACGCGGAGGTTATCGAGCGGGTGCGTTTGTACTCGCCGACCAAGGGTTTTTTTGAGAAGTCCCGCGAAGAAATGGGATTTCAGTACCGTGGACATGGCGAAGGTTTGCTCGACGGCCAAACGGCCGTCATCTCCGTGGATCTTCGACTCGATCATCGACTTAGCTCGGCAGAGTCTCGCGCGCTTGTGGACGAGATCCTCGGCTATCGCGGGAGCAAGCAGCCGCTCGAGCGTCCGAACTGCGGGAGTGTGTTCAAGAATCCGCCATCGGGTCCGGGCGCCGGGCGCCTGATCGAGGCCTGCGGCCTCAAGGGTATGCGAGTGGGCGGCGCCGAAGTTTCTCAGAAGCACGCCAACTTTGTTTTGAATGTCGGATCCGCTCGGTCGGCCGACGTAGAAGCGCTGATTCAGTTGCTGCGGGAACGCGTGCTGACTGAAAAGGGCGTCGCGCTCGAGACCGAAGTGATCATCGTCGGCGAATAACGTCGCTCGTACCGTTTACCAACAGACCAAATATTTCGCCCATCAGGCCAGGAATCTCGCTAAGCGTGGCGCGCGCACGGTAGAGTTTGCTCGGTGGGTTTTTGACGAGCTCGACGGCCTTTTGCAGCGACAGCGAAACTCCCTTGGCGTCGGCATGGATTTGGGTCCGAGTGGGTGCGATGTCGAGGGTGCCACCAGCAAGATCGAGGTCGGCGCTGCGGTTCACGAGTTCCACGCGGTAGTCGGCGATCTTCAAAATCTCGACGGCAATCTGGGCATCGGCGGGGTCCACAAAGGAAATCACCGCTTCGTGAATGTCCGCCTCAGCAGGGCAGTTGAGGGTGACGACGACCTGGGCGTTGTCCAATTGCGGCGCGGCTTCGGACTGGCAGGCCAGCCGGTGCGGGGCAAGGCTCACGGAATAGGACGGACCGCTCGCCCACGCGCGCGTGCAAGCGAACAGCGCTAGTGCCCACGTCGAAAGGCTCCTCATCCCCTCTCTAAAGCAAAGCTGGAGCCATGTGTAATTACTTGAATTTATTTAAAATATTAAGGAGACTATCCGTCGACCTAACAGTTCGGCGGCCAAACTTTATACAGGCCTTGGGCGGCGGCCCGGGCACGTTAACCGAAGAAACTCTTCGCCAAATCCCAGAGCACCGGGTCCACGCATTTTAGTTGCGCGGTGGCCGAGGCCAAGGGAACTGCCACGATCTTCGTGCCGTGAAGAGCCGACATATGACCCCACTTACCCTCGTGCGCGAGATCCGCCGCCGCCGCTCCCAGGCGAGTAGCAAGTACGCGGTCGAAAGCCGAGGGAGATCCGCCCCGTTGCACGTGCCCGAGTACCGTCACGCGGCTTTCAAGCCCGGTGCGATCTTCGATCTCGTTGGCGAGCACTTGGCCGATGCCCCCGAGCTGCGGACGACCGAAGGCATCTTTACGTTCTTTGGCGATGCCGTGTTCCACGCCATTCATCTTGAGCTTGGCGCCCTCGGCCACCACGACGATCGAGAAGCGACGGCCGCGATTCTTGCGCACTTCGATCATCGCGCAGACTTCTTCGACGCTCATGGAATACTCGGGCACCAAGATCACGTCCGCGCCACCGGCCAGACCGGCGTAGGTGGCGATCCAGCCCGCGTGACGACCCATCACTTCCACCACCATGACCCGTTTGTGACTTTCGGCGGTGGTGTGGAGACGATCGATGGCCTCGGTCGCAATCTCCACGGCGGTGTCAAAGCCGAACGTGTAGTCGGTGTTGTCGATGTCGTTGTCGATCGTCTTAGGTACTCCGACGATCTTCATCCCCCGCTTGGAGAGTTCGCCCGAAACGGTGAGAGTGCCCTCGCCACCGATGGCAATAAGACCGTCGATGCCGAGCTCTTTGACGTTCTGGAACGCAAGCTTGACGGTGGTGTCGTCCTTGAGCACGTTCGTGCGTGAGGTGCCGATGATCGTGCCACCGACGTGGATAATGCCGCTGATGGTTTCGTAGTCCAGCGGCTTGATGCGCTTTTCAAGAAGTCCCGCCCAGCCGTCGAGTAAACCCACCACCCGGTAGCCTCGCGGCAAGCTGCGTTTGACCACGGCTCGAATGACCGCGTTGAGGCCGGGACAGTCGCCTCCACCCGTGAGAACCGCCAGCGTCTTTGACATGCCCGCGACTCTACGACAGACCTTTCGTTAATGAAAGTGATCCTCCAACGGCCGCTGGAGCCGAGCCGATCTTGGAATCGCTTTAGCAACGCGGTCTTTGACGTGCGGCTCCGTTCGCTGGCCAAGGGTTGGCACGTGGTCGAAGCCCTGAGTCCTTCGAGTTTCTCCGCAGCGGACGGGCCACTGCCTTACTTGCACAAAGGCTATTTCGACTCACATTTGCATGTGACGTGGCAAGGTCTGATGTCCCTCGATGTGGATCTCCGACAGGCCCGGTCTCCGCAGGAGGTTTTGGACCTCGTGCGCCAGAAGGCACTGTCCGGCGCTCCGGTGGTCCGCGCGTATGGGTGGGACGAAACGAAATTCGGTTTGAACCTAGAAACCTTCGCTGCCGGCTTCGAGGGGAAGTTGCCCGAGAACGTTCCGACGGTTTTATACCGCGCCTGCGGGCATTCGGCCTTGGTGAATCGACTGCTGCGCGGGATGGCGAAGGTGCGGCACGAGAGTTCATTCGTCACGGATCGCGACCTTAAGGAGATCCAGGAATCCGTCCCTCCGCCGACGCACGCGGAATCAGAACGTGCCTTTGAGATTGCTCAGCGCCAACTCCTCGATCGCGGCGTGTCTGCCGTGGGTGACATGAGCCTAGACGAGACGGTGTGTACGATGATTCGCACGCTCGCGCTCGAAGGAAAGTTACTCCTCGACGTGCAGGGCGTCTTCGACGCGGGCGCGGCACCTTCGATCGAAAACCATGGGCCTTGGTACGTTGAGAATGCCTCGACCGTCGGTCCGCTCGACCGGGCCGCCGTGCTCTCGATCCGACATTGGAAGCGTTTTCTCGACGGCTCGTTCGGATCACGCACCGCGTGGCTCACGAAACCCTATGATGATTTTGAGACGCACGGTGAGCAGCTCCGTGACACCGGAACCCTGATCGAAGAAACGCGTCAGGCCTTGATGGAAGGTTTTTTCATCAGTTTTCATGCCATTGGCGACGCGGCTCTCGATCAGGCCTTAGAAGTGGGCGAGCGCTTGAAACATCTTTTCGAGTCTCGCCTGCGTGCCGCGGGATCGCACCCTATTCCTTTCACGCGCCATCGCTTGGAGCACGTGCAGCTCGTGCGCGACGACCAGCTTGCCCGGATCCGCGAGCAGGGTTTTTGGGCGGCATGTTTACAGCCCAATCATCGCCCGGCGGACGCCCGATTCTCGGAAATTCGTCTCGGTCGGGATCGGCTGTTTCGTCAGGCCTATCGGGCTTTGGGATTCCAACGATTTGAGATTCCGCTCGCCTTGGGTTCGGACGCCCCGGTGGATCATTTCGAACCCCAGCGGGTTCTTGCGGCCGCGAGTTCGCACGAAAATGAGGAGGAGCGCCTCAGTTTGGATCAGGCCCTGTGGTTTTCCACGACAGGGGCTCGACTCAATTTAGGAATGCCGCCGGGTCGGATCGGCGTCGGGTCCACGGTGTACCTGACGCACCCCGAGGAAATCGTGCTTTAATAGGCCCGTGGGAAGGGTCTCGGTTCACGGGCTTGTTGCGGTATTGGGCGCATCTTTAGGCGCCTGTGCGACCTATCGCGCCGTGGACACCGGCGAGTCTGCGGAGCGCGTGAGTTCCCCGCCAAGTTCCCCGACCGCTTCCGTTCCTGCTTCCGCCCCGGTGTCGACGCCGGTCCCGGGGACCGCTCCGCTCCCTTATCTGAAGGCCGATGCGGATCGAGACTTCAAGCGTGCCCAGGAGCTCTTCGATACGGGCAAAGAGGGCGAATCGTTTTTGGCGCTGAGCGACTACTTACGGAGGCATCCCCGATCGGAGAGGGCCGCCGACGCGCAGTACATGTTGGCGGAATGGCACTATCGGCGCAACGAGTTCCCGGCGGCCCTCATCGAATACCGGAAGGTCCTGAAATATACTGTCAAGGGAGCGGGACATGTCCCGGAGGCCACGAACCGAGTGGGAGAGTGTTTGCGTAAGACCGGCGAGTTCGAAAAAGCGCGCATCGAATGGCAGGCCGTTCTGCGCCGATACCCCGGCACGCCGTACGCTCGTCGCGCCGAAGAACTTTTGCTGGAACTCCAGGTGGCCCAGCCGTGAAAATCTTTTCGCGTTTCTGCGGACTTTTCCTTTCGCTCGGCATGGCGTCCGCATTTGCGGCCAAGGACGATCTCGAGAATCCCGACACGGCCTTCGATGAGCTTCCGGATCCCTCGCAGGATCCTGCAACAACGAGCGGGGCGCCCGATCCGGTGCCGGTGCCCGTGACGGCCGCGCCGGTTCCGTCGGTGGCGCCTGCGGCTCCGGTTTTGCTGACGCCTCAGGACGCTGATCTCCCGGACGATGTGAAAGAACTCGAAGACAAGCTGAAATCGCCCACGGACTTGCCCAAGGCCCTTGTCGATTCGGATGAGCCCGGCGGCGATCTGCGTCCTTCGGAAAAATTCTCCCGTGTGCCCCTGCGCCCACAAATGAGCGATGCGAGTTGGGTGCGCTGGGCCGGTCCCGCATTGGAGAAAACCTACCGCATCCACAAAGGCGACACGCTTTGGGGCATCTCGGAGCGACTCTTCGGGAATCCGTATCTCTGGCCGAAGGTTTGGCAACTCAATGCCCACATCGGCAATCCGAACGTCATCGAGAAGGGTGTTGAGTTGCAGTTCAAGCCGGGCAACCCGAACTCCGCTCCGGAACTTGCTTACCGAAGCCAGGAGCAGGAGCTCAGCTCATCCGACGTGCTGCCACTCCAGGGATCCAGCCAGCGTCTTGGAGTTTTTGAGTACATCGACGACACGCTCCGCACCCAGATCCAAGCGGATCAGCCTCCGTTTCAGTATTTCCTGCTCGATTCGAACCCGCGAGCCGCGGCCGTGCTGCCGAAGCCGGTCGATCGTGAGCGGATATTCTACGCCGAAGGCGAAGAGTTCCGCACTCCGGCTCCCCCGGGCGAATACGTCATCGCGCGCATTACCCCCGTTCGGGGCAAGGTGCTCGCGGCGGCGTACCGCGTGCGTTGGGTGGGCTCGGCAGTGGTGGAGCAGGGGGGGCGCGCGAAGATCACCAAGGCCTTCGTAGAGCTCAGTCCGGGCGACGTGTTGCTCGGCCGTAAGTTCGTGATCTCGCCCCTCGCCTTGCACGAGACTTCGCTTGGCGAAGAGTTGCGCAAGCGCACCCGTTTCCTGCCCTTGCAGGAGGGGGCGGAGAACTTCGGCTCGCAGTTTTCGCTGATGGGTGTGCGCTTCCCGAGTGCCGAGGCGGGCCCTCGCCTAGGGGCGATTCTGACGGTGAGTCGCGACGGAAAAAAAGTGGCTACTCTCCTGCTGGTGGATCGCGATCGTCGCGTAGGTACGGTGTGGGTGGTCGAGAGCGAGCGCGAAGTTTCCTTCTCGGACCGTATCGACTGAGAGGCTGTGCCGGCTTGGCACGAAGCTTGTTAGGGCAGGCGGATGTCGACGCCACGCCTGCTGGACCTGAGCCAACACTCTTCCCGTCTTTTTTTGCGCGCCCATCGAGATCCCGAGGTTTTCGGCGGTGCGCAGTTCCTGGTGGATGGCTGCGTGACGGGCGCGGAGCTTTCGCGGCCTACGGTAGCGATCGTCGGTTCGCGTCGTCCGACGGCGTACGGCTTGCGCTTTGTGCGCGAGTTTGTGCCGCAACTCAAAGGTCTTGGATGGAACGTCATTTCCGGGGGAGCGCTCGGGATCGACGGAGAGGTGCACGCGGCGGCGCTTCGTCACGAGGTGGATACCCAGGCCTACGTGGTGGGTCCGCTGGCACGCCCGAGTCCGCGCGCCCACGCGGAGCTGTTTCGGGAGCTCCGGAGGCGTCCCGGATGCGCGTTGTTCGTGCCGGACACCCTGGAACCCGCGCATCGCGGGCGTGAGCCGTCGGCCAACGACTGGCTCTTAAGAAATCAATGGCTTGTGGCCTGTGCCGATGCTCTCGTGGTCGTGGAAGCCCAGATTCCGTCGGGGACTTGGTCGAGTGTTCGAATCGCCAATTCTTATGCAATCCCGGTTTTTGCTCTTCCTGGCCCGATTTTTTCTTCCCTGAGTGGCGGGACAAATTCAATGATTTCAAATGGCTATGCGCACATGATTTTAAGTGTCGAAGAGTTGATGCAAAGCCTGGTTGTGGAGCTTGGCGGGGCTTCCTATAATAGAAGAGTAGGCTCTGGCCTAGAACATGACGTCACAGGAGGTGAGTCGAACGACCTGCGTACGGACCACGATACTGACCATCCAGAACTCAGACCCAAGGTGCTGAATTGTTTAAGGAAGTTACTGAACGATTCTCAAGGGCTCGAGCTTGAGAGGGTTCTTCTTCGAGGGGTCGAAGAAGGGCTGCCAGAGGTGGAGATTCTCAAAGGGATCCAAACTCTTCTGGAACTCAATGAGCTCGTAAAGTCGGGAAACCGACTCGAAAGAAGGGGGACTTTATGAACCCGAAAGTCATGGATGCTGTAGGTTTGATCGGACGATACGTTGCTGACAATTGGGAACACATGGTGGATCCAACGGATCTGCTGGATGAACTCGAGAATCTAGGTTTTTCGACCCGAGAAATCTCGGACGCCTTTCGCTGGATCGAGCGCAATACGCTCGGCAGCGAGGGTCCGGTTAAAAAAGTAGAAGGGCCCCGGCCCCCGATGCGGGTCTTGTCCGCTATCGAGAGCGCGAAACTAGCTCCCCAGGCCCACGGGTTTCTGCAAAGTCTCTATGATCGTGGCCTCATTGACGTGGTGCTCTTCGAGGACATCCTCGAGAAGGCCCTCAAAGGCGAGGGCGAGGAAGTGAGCGAGCGCCAGGTTCGGCGAATCGCGTCTTTGACGGTCTTTATGCGCGTGCAGTCGGAGTGGCGGGATTTCCTGCATTCCACCAATACGCTTGTTCATTAGGTCATTATCCTTCAGCAGCGGGTAGGGTGCAGAGAGCATGCGTGTTTTGAAAGCCGGGAGAGTCTTCGCGACGAGTCTCGGCCTCAGTGGGCTTATTGGGCTGAGTGCTTGCGTGGACTTTCAGGTCACCGACAGCGTTCCGGGATCGCAGGCGAGTCCACCCAGTCCCGAGGCGCCTGTTGATCCCGCTCCGGCGAATTTGGTGCTCACCGTCGTGAAAGTCCAAGCGGGGCAGATCCTCGTGGAAGGCACAGGCCTTGACGCTGTTCAGACAGCGGTTCTCAGGCAGGGCGGCACGACAAGCTCGCTCGTGGTGGAATCGAAAACCGCCACTTCTCTCGTGCTCAAGGCGGCCTCGCTCGTGTCCTTTGCCGCGGGTTCCGTTTACGACCTGGTCGTGGCGTCGGCCACGGCGTCTGCATCGACAACCTTCGAGATCTCGATCACCGATGGTTCTGTCACTCCCGCAAAGCTCATAGCTGGCAGCGAGGGTGATGTGCTCACCACGGTCAGCGGGCTTCCCGCCTGGGCCGCCCCGGTGGTCAGTGACGGCCTGAGTTGTCCCAGTGACATGGTGAAGGTGCCGGCAGCCAACGGCAATCGCTCCTATTGCATCGAGAAGGTCGAGCGTGAGCTGGCCTCCGGGATGGTGATTCGCGAGGCGTTCCGCGCCTGCATCGTCGCCAAACGGCATCTCTGTTCGGGGGCCGAATGGGTGGCGGCTTGTGAGTCCCCGCCGACGGGACTCACCGGCATGACGGGCAACTACGAATGGGTCTCGGAGGCTTACATTTCGGCGGACAACGAGTCGCCCGCGGGTCCCCGAGGAATCATTGTCGGATTGTCGGGTTGTTCGGACCTACAGGTTCAGGTGCCGTTCTCGGACTTTCACCGCTATCGTTGCTGCACCCGCTGATCGGGCACCGATCGCGCCTGGTCCCGAGCTGTCCCACGGCTCTCCCACGGAAATTTACCACTGTCCCTACGGTGGTGCTTGTTCCAGGCGGGTCACATCATTACCCTGACTTCCCGTGGAGCTCTCCGCGGGTTCAAACCCTCCGCGGACCCTCTGCCGGAAGGAATTTCATTCCATGCATAAGTCTCGTTTGGACGCTCTCTTCGCTGTTTCCGAGAAGGTCCCGGTCGTATCGGTGAACCCGACGACCAAGGTCTCCGAAATTTACGGAGCGCAGACTTTCAACGACAAGGAAATGAAATCGCGCCTTCCGCGCGACGCGTATGAGGCGCTCAAGCTCGTCGCCCGTGGCGAAAAGCAATTCGATCTCAAGCTCGCCGAGACCGTTTCGGAAGCCGTGAAGAACTGGGCGGTCGCTCACGGCGTTACGCATTTCACGCACTGGTTCCAACCCCTCACGGGTGGCACCGCCGAGAAGCACGACTCTTTTGTGACCTACGACGGCACGGCCGGCGGCGTGGTGGAGAAGTTCTCCGCTTCGCAATTGATCCAGTCTGAGCCCGACGCCTCGTCGTTCCCCTCGGGCGGCATGCGCTCCACGTTTGAGGCTCGCGGTTACACCGCTTGGGACACTTCGTCCCCGATCTTCATCGTGAACCACGCCAGCGCGAAGATCCTCTGCATCCCCTCTGTTTTCGTGAGCTACACGGGCCACTCGCTCGACACGAAGACCGCGCTCCTTCGCTCGGAAGAAGCCCTTAACAAAGCGGCCCTCGCGATGCTGTCTGAAATGGGCGAGAAGAACATCACGCACGTCGGCTCCACCGTCGGCTGCGAGCAAGAGTACTTCCTCATCGACAAGGACTTCGCCGCACTCCGCCCCGACCTCACGCTCACCGGCCGTACGCTCCTCGGTGCCGAAAGCCCCCGCGGTCAGCAACTTGAAGACCACTACTTCGGCGCGATCCCGGCCCGCGTGCAAGCCTTCATGGTGGAAGCCGAATCGGAACTCTACAAACTCGGCGTGCCCGTGAAGACCCGCCACAACGAAGTCGCCCCGTCGCAATTCGAGACGGCGCCGATTTTCGAGCAGGCAAACGTCGCTGCCGACCACAACATGCTCACGATGGAAACCTTCCGTCGCGTGGCCACCAAGCACGGCTTCGTGTGCTTGCTGCACGAGAAGCCTTTCTCGGGCATCAACGGCTCGGGCAAACACAACAACTGGTCCATGGCCACGAACACCGGCGACAACTTGCTCGAGCCCGGCAAAACGCCGCACTCCAACGTGCGCTTCCTCGCCGTCCTCTCGGTCACGTTGAACGCCGTCTTCAAACGCCAAGTAGCTTTGCGCGCGGCGATCGCCTCGCACGGCAATGATCACCGCCTGGGTGCCAACGAAGCTCCTCCCGCGATCATCTCCGCCTTCCTCGGCTCCACGCTCACGGGCATTCTCGAGACGCTGGAAAAGGGCACGGACCTCTCCAAGATGGCTGCCGAACAAGCCATGATCCAGTTCGGCCTCACCAAGCTGCCGCAACTTCCCAAGGACAACACGGACCGCAACCGCACCTCGCCCTTTGCCTTTACCGGCAACAAGTTCGAGTTCCGCGCCGTCGGTTCCACGCAAGCCATCGCTTTCCCGATCTCCATTCTCAACGCCGCCGTGGCCGAGAGCATGAAGGAGTTCACCGAAGAGCTGAAGAAGAAGAAGGCCGGCGCCGTGTCCACCGATTCCGCGGTGCTCGAAGTCGCCCGCGAGTTCATCACCCGCAGCAAGGCGATCCGCTTTGAAGGAAACGGCTACTCGGAAGAGTGGCGCGCGGAAGCCAAGAAGCGCGGTCTCTTTGAGCTCCTCAAGACGCCCGAATCGCTGGCGGCTTTCCACAAGCCCGAGTACCACAACTTCCTCGTGGAAGCGGGCGTGTACGGCAAGGAAGAGATCGAAGCGATTATCCATGTGCGTCTCGAGCAGTACGCCAAGTACCTCGACATCGAGGCCAAGACCCTCGGCATGCTGGTCAAGGAATACGTCCTGCCGGCCAGCCAAACCTACCTCGCACAAATGGGTAGCACGCTGACTGCGGCCACCACTGCTGGCGCACCCTGCACGGGTTTGAAGGAGGCTTTCAAGGAAGCCTCGGGCTACGTGGATAGCCTCTACACTCTGACGGCAAAGCTTGCTGCGGCCGTAACGACGGCCACCAACGCAGCCGGACCTCAGAAGGTAGCGGAAGGGTTTGCCGAAACCGTGGCTCCTCTCATGGGCGAGATCCGCAAGATCTCCGACACCCTCGAGACGGTGGTGCCGGACGAACTCTGGCCTTTGCCGAAGTATCGTGAGATGCTGTTCCTGCGGTGAGCAGGAAACTTTTCAGCAGCTTAAGTTCATGGAAGGCGGCTCTCCTTTGTGGGGGGGCCGCTTTTTCTTTTTTGGCGTCGACCTCGGCTCGTGCTGACGCGATGACCGGCTATGTGGCTCCCGTCGCGGGCTTCGTGCATCATTTCTCGGCGGTCGAAGCCGGCAATCGCTACATGTTCCGCCTGGATTTCGCCCGCATCTCACAGAACATCTCGCTCGATCTTCGTGTCGGCGCGGGACAGGACATGGTCGACTTCGGCGGCGTGCTTAAGTTTTTCCACCACTGGTACTTCCAGGCTCCAACGACATCGGCGACGGGTCTCAGTGCTGGCCTTGGTGCCGGTGCCATGGTTCGTTCGATCACGGCCACTCAGCAGGCAGGCGGCGCCCGCGGCCACCGCGATATCTTGCTGACGCCTTTTCTGCGTTTCCTTTACGACAGCACTTACGGCTTCGGATTTTTCGTAGATGTGGGAATGGAAATGGTTCCTAAGCGCACCTACACGACGGCCGTTCCCGGGGCCCTCGATACGGACAGCACGTTCCGTAATCGCTTCTTCTTTGCGCTGGGAATACCCTTCGGCGCTTAGGCGCTCTTCGGTACGCTCGTGTACTTGATCACGTCTACGGGGCAGCCTTCGGCGGCGGCCTTAATCGAGAGTGCATCGCCTAGCGGTGCGTTCTCGCGCACAACGCAGGTGTCGGGGAGAACATGAAACACGGCGGGTGCTTCGTTTTCGCAGGCATCGCAGACGATGCAGCCCGGCTCAATCCAAACTTTCGTTACCACGAAGTCGGCCACCGCAGGTGCTCCGCCGCTAGCCTTGGCGGCCTTGGCCTTGGGCGCATGTCCGGCAGCGGGAGCAGCTTCGGCCACGGCCGAAACTTTACGCCACGGGAAAATGCGCGAGAGCAAGCTCCACTCGTCGGGTGAGGTGGGGGGGAGTGCATCCACGGATTTATCGGTGTTCGTCCACTCGGGGCCCGCGAGGGCCGCTTGCACGGCCTTCTTCGGTACTTTCACGCGGGTCGTTTGGTTGTCGGTGGTTTCGATTTCCACCGACACGTAAGTGCGATCAAACGTGCGTTTGTTGGCGCCGCCGTCGGTGAGAATCTCGAGATCTTCTTGAGGGAGATTCATCGGCACGAGGAAACTTTTCTTTTTTGAGCCGCGATCGGCGAAGGTGAACGAGAAGGAGCTGGAGCGACCGCCGCGCACGAGTTCCTGCGTGTCGACTCGCACACGGTAAACTTCTTGTGGAAAAGACTCTTCGTCCCACGACACGAGCAGACCCAGCGTGGGTCCGTTGGGCGTGGCTACTTTGGCGAAGCGCGCCTTCGGCGCCCCGAGAATTCCACTCAGGATCTTGATGGCGGCAAACAAGGTGAGAGGACCGCCGAGGATGATGCCCGTGACCACGACCGCGAGGATGAGATTCTCCATGAATTCATCATGGTAGGGCCTGGCGCGGCCGTGCTCAAGTTCTATTTCGGGAAAGATCTGTCGTAGATTCGGAGAAGATCCTCCACGTCTAAATGCGTGTAGCGCTCGGTGGTGCTCAAAGCCGAATGGCCGAGAAGCCTTTGAATTTCGGGCAATTTTGCACCTCGCCGCAAAAGGTGGGTGGCGAGCGAGTGCCGGAGCTTGTGGGGATGGAGCTTGCCGGTGCGTTCGTCCAGGGCGCAACGGCGATCCCAGCCGTCCACCCAAGCGCGAAGCGTGCGAACGGCGCTTTTCGCCGGGACAAGACCCGTCCAGATCGTTGGTCCCGCTGGGCTTTCGTAAATGAGTTGCACGGCTCGACGCGTGAGAGGAACGATCCGTTCTTTCCGACCCTTGCCTCGGATGCGCGCGGTTGCTGACTTGAGATCGACTTGGTCGCGACCGAGCGAGGCCGCCTCAGAAATGCGCAGACCCGAGCCGTAGAGGAGTTCAAAGAGCAGACGTTCCGGAGCGGGGCGCGTTTCCAGAACTTTCAACAGAAGCGGGAGATCTTCTTCGTCTACGACGGCCACGAGCTTTTTTCCCACGCGCGGACGGGTAACCTCCCGTGCGAGGGTGTGCGGCACCCAGCCTTGGCGGGCGGTCCAGGTGAGAAACGACTTGAGCGCGCTCGCCCATTGCGCCTGCGAGGAGGCTGCCAGTCGACGCGAAGCTTCGCGCAGAAAGTTACCCACATGGCCGGCCTCCAAAGCCAACGCTTCGGCGGGGTCCGAATCGGCAAGCAAGCGTGCGACCACGTCCACGTAGGCTTCCACGGTGCGAGGTGAACGACGCAGGACATGGGACAAGTGGTAACGAAATTTCTCGAGGACTTCCGCGGCGGGGGGAGCTTTTGCTTGTGTTAGAATTCCGCCCATGCGCTTTATTCTAGCATCGGCGTTGGCGACTCTGGCGATCCCGGCACTTGGCGCACGCCTCTCCCGCAATCTTTCGGCTGATGAGATCCGCAACGCCGCATCGATCGCTGCTTTCGGCTCAGCGCATCGCGCGTGGACCGCACCCGACGTGCCCAACGAAGACCTGGGTCTCAGTCTCGGCGTGGAAGCGAGTTTCGTGTTTAAGCAAGGAATCACCGACGCCGGAGATAGCTCGGGCTATTCGCCGCGCATTGTGCCGGTGCCGCGACTCTGGGCAGCCTGGGAGTTCCCCTGGCGCGTGACCGTGTCGTCGTCGATTTCCCCGGGCGGCTTGTTCGATGGCATCGGCGCGGTCGGCCTGGCTGGACAGTTCATATTCTTCCGCGCGCTGGATCCGAGCGTCAGTCTCTCGATCCTCTTGCATTACACCCACTCTGACACCTTTGGTGACATGGGAACACATACGACGGGCCTCGCGATGCAGGCTTCGAAAGATCTTGATTTCTGGCAGCCTTACGCCGGGCTTGGATTGCTGGTCGCCAACGCGACCGTCAATCCGGGTGTTGCGGCGCCGGGAGTTATCGACGGCCCGTATGCGATTCCGAGGCCTCATTTTTACGTGGGCATGCGCCTCGATCTCGACGCGAAACTCGGCTTCCAGTTGGACTTCGCCGGCAGGCGGCCCAGCTTGGCCTTGATCATGTTCCAACAATTCTAAAGTCCGAGCGCGATGTCTTCGGCGACGGACGGCCTCAGTCGTTCGAGAGGGCGCCGTCGACCTGTTGGATCAGGCTTGATGTCTTGGCGTCGATGTCGATTTTCTGGGTGGTGCCCCTCACTTTGGTGAGGCAGACGGCGCCGGGGTACTTGGCTTGCAGCGCCACCAGATTCGCTCGGAAGGTCTGCGCGGTGGCCACGCTTAACACTTGAATGCCTTGGTCCATGGTGGCGTTGTAGTCTGTCACGAGTTCGGCGCTGCAGGTTTCGACGACCGCGGTGGTCATCGCGACTTCGTCGGGCAAGGGCGAGTTCAGCCATTCGGTGGTCTTGGCGTTCACGTCCACGAGTTCGATTTGGTCGCCGGCCAGGACTTTGCACACCACGCCGCCGTACTTCACCCGAAAACTGGAAACGCTTGCTTGGAAATTCTCGGCATCCGTCCGCGTAAGGGCATCTGCGCTTTGGGTGAGAAGCGCGTTGTAGTCGCGAGTGAACGACGGGGCACAGCTGTCCGAGCGTGAGCTGCCGCAGGCCACCACGAGGCTGAGGGTCGCGGCGAGAGCGAGCGAGCGGATCATGGGCCGCTTCTAGGTCACACAACGCTCCGCGTCAATAACTCCCTTAGCCCGAGGTGAGCCTAGAATAAGTTATTGAATTTCCTTCAATTTTTACGTCGTATACCCAAGGGGTTCCGGTGGACATCTCGGTTTGGAGAATCTGCTCGGGGCTCATCTTTTCGATCGCCATCACGATGGAGCGGAGCGAGTTGCCATGGGCCACCACCAGCACATCCTTGTTGGCCTTCAGTTCGCCCACGATCTTGGACTCGTAATAGGGCAGGGTGCGCGCGGCCGTGTCCTTGAGGGATTCCCCCCCGGGCGGGGGCACGTCGAAGCTGCGGCGCCAAATTTTCACTTGTTCCTCGCCAAACTGCTGTGCCGTTTCGGCTTTGTTCTTGCCCTGAAGTTCCCCGTAATGACGCTCATTGAGGGCTTCATGGCGGTGAATCGGCAACTGCAGATCGAGTTCTCCGAGCACGATGGCGAGCGTCCGCTGCGCGCGTTGTAGGTTGGACGTGTAGGCCACCACCGGACGGAAGGAGGCCTCCTTCAACTGACGGCCGGCGCGATGCGCTTCTTCCTCGCCTTTGGGGGTGAGGGCGACGTCCACCCAACCCGTGAAACGATTCTCGAGATTCCATTGGGACTGTCCGTGGCGCAAGAGCACGAGTTTCGGCATGGGCATGGGATTACCATGGGTCTCGAGGCCTGGAAATCGCGAGGGTGTTTAGGATTTTTTCGATTTTTCAAGGAGCGAGGTCGTTGAGTATCCCGGCACGAAAGGCACGACGGCCACTCGACCGCCCCACTCCTGGAGCACCGGAGTTTCCACCATTTTTGCGGGGTCGTAGTCGCCGCCTTTGACGTGAATGGCTGGCCGAACGGCGCGCAACCACTCGACCGGAGTGTCTTGGTCAAAAAGGCATACGCCATCCACGCTCTTGAGGGCTTCGACCACGGTGGCGCGCGCGAGTTCGTCGTTGAGGGGACGAGTGGGCCCCTTGCCCTGGCGCTTGACCGAGGCGTCGGTGTTCAGGCCCACAAGGAGCAGGTCGCCCATCTGGCGCGCGCCGTGCAAGTACGTCACATGGCCCTTGTGCAAAACATCAAAACAGCCGTTCGTGGTGACCACCACGCCTCCGGCCTGTCGGCACTTCTCGGCAAGCTCGGCGGCTTGGGTCCAGCTGAGCGGTGGCTTCACGCGAAACGTTCCTCGAAGGCGTAACTGTAACTCCACGCGAGTGGGCGGCCCCGACGGCGCATCGCCAAGTCAGCCAACCAAAGAACAGGAAACGCCGGTTGCAAGCTCTCGAAGATCATTCCCCGTACAAAGCGACGGCTCCCGCTGCGCTCGCCGATGCGCAGTCCCGTAAGAAGTTGACCGGGTGTGGCCGAAAGATAGCGCAGCGAGAGCATTCGGAAACCGACACCGGTGACGAGAAAAATTCCGCCGCTCGCAAACCACAACATGGGACCCGCCCATTGCAGGGTTTGTTGTACGGGGAACTCAGAGACGGCCAGCGAAACTCCCAGGAGGAGGCCCACCCAAAGGAGGGAGAAGACGTGGTCGACGGCTTGGGCCAGGAGAACGCGTGGAAGGTATTTCATGCTGCCTCCATTGTAGCCGAGGATCGAACTCGCTTGCGTAGCGCCTCAGCGTGCATTGTGGCCATAGACGAGCCGAAGAAAATGAATCGCTGCCACGCACGCCGTCGGCACCCGCAGCACGAGGCTTCCAAGGCCGAGGCGAGCGGCTCGGCCGTCAAAAAGCTGGCGCTCTTCCAGGGACCATCCGCCCTCGGGACCGACGTAGAGAGAGATTTCGGGGGCATGGACCAGATCCGGCGCGGCATCGGCAAATCCGATGGCTTCCTCCCGGGCGAGAATTTCGTCGGCCACGACGTGCACGCCGGGGCGCGCGAGTAGCTCGGGGAGTTCACGCCAAGAGTCCTCGATTCCCAGGCGCCAGGCGCGACCACATTGTTCGCAGGCGGCATCTGCCACGCGCTGGGCACGTTCGACCGGTGCATTCTGTCCCTTGGCGATCTGCGCGTGGCGCGCGCGCAAAAAAATGATCCGACTTGCGCCCACTTCCGTGGCTTGCTGGACGGCGGTCCAGAGGTCGTCGCCTTTGGGCGGTGCCAGGACGAGAGTCAGGCGCGGCAAGAGCGGCGGCTTGCGAATGGTGGCCTCGATTTCGAAGACGGTGGATTTTCCGGTGCTGCGCACGAGCGCAGGCGTGATTCCGCCCTGGCCATCGAGAAAATTCAGTCGTTCGCCTTCTCGAACGCGAAGCACGCGCAGGTGCTGCTGCACAACGGCAGGAAGGTCGTCCGACGAAAACGTGCCGGGACGAAAAACGAAGTCCGCGGCGAGAAAGTTGGCGGGTGCCCCCATCAAGCACCGCCCTTGCGCAGTGCCTCAACGATCGTGAGTGCTTTTCCTTTGCCCGTGGCTTTGGCCTGCAAGAGCGCCACGTCGGCCTGATGCACGAGTTCGGTGGAGGTTTTCGCGTCGTCCGGGTACGAGGCTACGCCGGCGCTCAGTCCGATCCCGTGAAGCGACTTTACCGTGTCGATGAAACGCGTGGCGATTTCGGCGGCCGCCGGACGCGTGCATTCCGGTAGAATCACGGCGAACTCTTCGCCCCCGTAGCGTGCCACGGTGTCCATCGAGCGGCGTGCGCGATCGAGGGTCTGTGCCACTTTGCGAAGTACCTCGTCGCCCACTTGGTGGCCCTTCTCGGTGTTGAACTTCTTGAAGTCGTCGATGTCGCAGAAAATCAAAGAGAGGGGGCGACCGTAGCGTTGTGCTCGCGAGAGCTCGGCTTCGGCACGTTCCCAGAAGTAGCGATGATTCGAAACGCCAGTGAGAGCGTCGGTCAGCGCAAGGCGACGCAGCTCCGCGTTCTCCTTGAGGAGTTCAAAGCGACGTTGGGCTCCTTCGACGGCTTTCTGCAGGTCGGTGGCCTCCCACGGCTTCGTGAGCAAGAGGTTGATCTGGGCCCGGTTAATGGAATCCTCCAGGCTCGCAAGATCGGCGAAGGCGGTGAGGAGGATTCGGGGCACGTCGGGCTTAAGTGCGGCGCAACGAGCGAGAAGTTCGAGGCCCGAGATTTGCGGCATGCGCAGATCCGACACGATGGCCGAGTACTCCTTGTCTTGAAACATTTTCCAGGCTTCTTCGGGGTCGGCGCAGGTTTCTACTTGGGCATGACGACGCAGATCACGTGCGACGGATTTTAGGATCTCGGGTTCGTCGTCCACGACGAGGATCGGAAACAGCGCGTTCACCAGTCGATCGCTCATACGGGGCCGTCACTCCTTGCGCGCGTTGAAAAGGGCGGACCAGCTAGCCGTCGGGGGAAGGCGAAAGTCCCGCAACGCACTCGTCGCGACCACGACGTTGTCAGGATACCACAGCGAGATGTACGGCCGATCCTTCGCAAGTAACTCTTGAACGCGGAAGTAAAGCGCGCGGCGCTTGGCGAGATTCACCTCAAAGGCCGCTTGGTCCAGAACGGCATCCACTTCTTTGTTCGCATAGTAGCCGCGATTTCGCCCGGGAGGGACTTCGCGCGAGTGAAAGACGCGGTTGAGGAGGGCCGGTTCGATCACCGCGGTCCAGCGCAAAGAAAAGATCTGAAAGTTCCCCTTTTGGATTTCGGCGTAGAAGGTGGGGAACTCCAGCGACCGGATTTGGAGGTCCACGCCCACCCGAGCCAGGTGGTTGCGGATCACCAGGGCGTTGGAGACGGCGTCGCGGTCGGTGGAGGTCTTCAGCTCGAGCACGAGATTCTCAGCGCCGGCTTCCTTGAGAAGTTTCCGGGCGCGTTCCGGATCGTAAGGATCGGGCTTTACGTCGGGATTGTGAAAATAGTTCTTGGGAGAAAGCAAACTGGTGGCGGGCTGCGCGTAGCCCAACATTTTGTGTCGGATGATGTCGTCGCGATCGATGGCGAGTGACAGCGCTTCGCGAACGCGGGAATCCCGCAAACGGGGATCACGAAAGTTGAGCCCTAGGTACTGGTAAGCAGTTCCGGCCTCGCGAAAAACCTGCAGACGCGGGGATTTGAGGGCTTCGTGCACTTTGATGGGAGAAAGTGCGTTAAACAGGGCGTCGACGTCGCCGCCCATGAGCGAAAGGAAACGGGTGACGGGATCCTCCAGGGTTCGCACGACGATGCGCTCAAAAAAGATCGGAGCTTGCAACACACCCCCTTTGCGTCGGCGATAGCCCTCGAAGCGACGAAAGAGCAGATCTCGCCCTTGCCGCCGCTCAAAAAGAAACGGACCGCTGCCCACCGGGTTTTCGCCATAAGTGGATTTCTCGACCAGGTGCTTCGGAAAAATTCGCACGGACGCCACGTCGTCACCCAGAAACGAGGGGCGAGGCTTCTTGAGTCTCACCACGAAGGTGTGAGTGGAAGAACACTCGAGACTTTCGAGATCGGCGTAAGAGGATTTGACCCGGGAAGGTCGTCGAGGATTGAGGCCCGCGATCTGCTGGAAGTTGTATTCCACGTCCGCGCAGGTCACGGGCGCACCATCGTGGAACAGGGCGTCCGGGGCCAAGTGGAACGTAAAGACACGGTCACCTTGGACATCCCAGCTGAGCGCCAGATCGCCTTTGGGACGCATGTCTTCTCCGGCATCCACGAGAGTTTGCAGGAAGAGATGGGCGAGCGAGGTCGAGTTTTGATCGTTGGAGGTGCTCAGGTCCAGGTTACGCACCTCGGATTCCACGGCCAGCACGAGAACCCGAGCTTCGACCTTGTGTTTCTGGACGCACCCCGCCAACAGAAGCGCCAGCGCTCCGACACGGACTCGGCGGAGTTGAGTAGGGGCTTGCACGGGGTCGAGTATAATCGAGCTTCGCTATGGGAGGGGTCAAAGTCGTCGTGCATCGCCTTATTGCCGGTTCGATCGTCGCTATTGCCTCCCTTGCCGCACCGGGTCCCTCTTGGGCCGCGGCCTCGGAGGCAAACGAAGAAGTTTTTCGCGAAGCACTCGTGAAACGCCTGACGTTCATCTTTAAGGACGACAAGCTCGAGAAAACCCAACTGGGCGTGGAAGTGTTTTCACTCTCGCGTCAGGAGACGTTGTTCAGTCTTAACTCGGGCGTGCCTCTCTCGCCCGCCTCCGCAGCTAAGCTGCTCACGAGTTTTGTCGCGCTCAAGCGCCTAGGTCCTGATTTCACGTTCAAGACCGAAGTCTATGCCGATGGTCCGATCGTGAACGGCGTGCTCAAGGGCAATCTTTATTTGAAAGGCGGCGGTGATCCGTCGCTGGTGACCGAGCGCATGTTCCTGCTCGTCAACGACCTTGCGCGCAACTCCCTGCGCCAGGTGACGGGTACCATCTTCGTGGACGATTCTACCTTCGATGAAGTGCAGATCGATCCGAACCGGCTGAAGACGGATACGGATCGGGCTTACAACGCACCCGTGGGGGGCCTGAGTTTCAATTACAACACCACGACGGCCTACTTCCGTCCGTCCGATGTGGTGGGCGAGCGTCCGCACGTTTTTATCGAGCCGGATACCGGATACATGGAGGTCTCGAACAAGGCCAAGACGGGCCGTCGCGGGACCGGCTACAACCTGACAGCCAGCCGGATCAAGGGAACGCAGGGTGATTCGTTGCTCGTTAAGGGTTCGATGCCGCTGGGCATGAGTGAACAAAAGAGTCACTTCAACATCAATGAGCCCGCCTTCTACGCCGGACAGGCCCTGCGTTACATGCTCGCCAATCGTGGCATCCGCGTGTCGGGCGGCGATATCAAAAGGCAGAACGTTCCGGTCACCGCGCGCAAGCTCGCTACGCTGGAGAGTTTGCCCTTACGCGAGATCGTGACTCTCATGAACAAGTTCTCCAGCAACTTTATCGCCGACGCGCTCGTCAAGGCCCTCGGTCGAGAAGTGCGCGGCGCGCCCGGTACCACGGCCAAGGGTTTGGAGGTCATTCGAGAAGAAGCCACCAAGGTGGGCGTCAACACGGCCGGCTTTCACTTCGTTTCAGGATCGGGCCTTACGCGCGACAACCGCACGAGCGCGTCGCAGTTCATCGCTCTGATGAATGCCGCTTATCTCGACTTCGACGTGCTTCCCGAGTTGTTGGCCTCGCTCCCGATCGCGGGTAAGGACGGTACGCTCCGAAATCGCATGAAGGGAACCTCCGCGTATGGCCGCTTGCGTGGCAAAACAGGCACCATCGACGGGGTTTCTGCTCTCGTGGGAATCGTGCAGAGCAAGGGCGGCGAGCTGTTGGCTTTTGCGGTGATCATGAACGACAAGACCAAAGATCCCGGTTCCATGAAACCGTGGCAGAACTATTTCGGACAGGCCCTGGCGGATTTCAATCGCAAGACGCCGCTGAGCGAGAAGCCCCTACCACTGCCCGACGTGATTCAAGATTCGGGTGAGGAGAAGGATAATGCGCCTGCGGGCCTCAATATGGGCGGGCGTCGCTAGCGCGGGCGCCCTGAGCGGCGCTCTGGCTTTTGCGGCTTCTCCGATCGAAATCAAGGAAGGCTATTTGGAAGAAGCGCTCGCGTTGCGTCGGCATCGATTGTCGATGACGGAGCGCCGCTACGGAGAAAGTATTCTCGGCGACCGTGCATTGCCCACGTCGGCCCGTCCCCTGGCCCTCGATATCCGCCTGGACCTGCGCTCAGGCGCCGTGCCTCGTTTGCTTTCGGCTCGGATGGACGAACTGCCGCTTGTGTCGCGGGTGCCTGTCGCCGCGGCTCTTGCGGGTGGCCCCGAATGGCTGACGATCACGATTCCTTCACCCCCGGGAGCGCGTCTGCTTCGGGTGACGCTGGAATGGAGTGAAGACGGGCGGGTGCGATCGGAGGAGATGTTCCTCCCCGTACTTGTGCAGTCGCAAACCGATCGGATGAGACTTGCGGTGAGGCTCGAAGAACGGCTTCGACTCGATCGCTTGGCGGAGACGTTTCCTTGAGAGTTTTCTTGTCGGTTATGCTCTGTCTCGTCTCCGGAGCGGCGGAGGCACTCGAGTTGGAGCGCGTGCACAGCCTCGTCCGCGAAGGGCGTTTTGCCGCCGCTTCGGCTCTCTTGTCCGCGGAAATGGCTCTGGAACCCGATGCAGGCAGCTCGCGCGATCGATTGCGGATATACCTTCTCAAATCCATCCTCGACGGGATGAGGGGTCGCTTTGACCAGGCCCGCGAATGGCTCGATCTCGCCACCATTCATTGGAAAGGCGCGATGGGATCCGACCCAGGTTTTGGCGCCGAGATCGAACTCGTGCGCCATGATCTGCAAGTCCTCGAGCGCCGAGGCTCACCTTAATGCGGAACCGCATCTGCTGGCTGTCGATGCTCTGCGGGTTGACGACCCACGCCCAACCTGCGCCGGAGGGTGCGGAGGGTTTCTTGGATCGTTGGCGGCAAATGGCGCTGTTCAGCCGGGTGGAAGATTCTTTTGCGACCGATCGCGGCTTCTGGCCTCGGAGCGTACTCGCCTCCGGCGTGCCGATTACCGAGGGAGGAACGCGAGCGGCGAGTTTGCCTCGACAACGAGGCGAGTGGGCGACGCGCCTGGGGGCCGCCAGCGGAAGTCTATCGTTTGCGGACATGGCCTCCCTGAAGGATGCCTCCTTGGTCGATGGTGCCCTCTGGACCTTGCTTCAGGCCAAGGCCCCGGATCCTTTCGCACCGGACGTCGATTGGACCATCGAAAGTCGCCCGTTTCGCAACTACCTCCGAACCACGAGAGTCGCCGGACTCGATAAGCAGGCGCACGGCGCTTGGTGGATCTGGTTCCGTGAGGGTCGTTTGGTAAAGAACGCCGACCCACTTTTGAAAGCAGTGCACTTTTATGTGCAAGGCCGTGTCTTGCGCGGAACGCTTCGCTTAGAGGCTTGGATGGAGGCGCGTGCGAAACTCGCGAGCACCGGTGATCCCACGGAGAGCTTGGATCGTCGTATATTTATCGGCCTCCTTGCCGAAGGTCGAAGCCCTCTGATGCTCGTGGAGGCCCTTAGCGGCGTGCGGCGCAAAGATCTCGAGAGCGTTCGGCCTGCGCTTCTTCGCTCCTTCGCCCGCATGCTCCGTCGGGAAGAATTCCCCGGGCTTTCGCCTCGGGTGGCTCGCCTGGCCTCGGTGCGCGCCGAGGCGCAGTCGTTGCTGTTGCGCCTCAAGGCAGGCGATCAGCCCTCTCCCTCCGAACTTTTGAATCTGGCTTTGCTGGAGTACGAGATTGGCGAGCACGCCTTCGCGGAGCGCTTTGCCAAGGCGGCTCTTGAGGCGGGCTCCTCAGAAGCGGGCGGCCGCGAAGATCTTGGATTTCTCTCAAAGGCCCTCGGCGTGCTCGCTCAGGCTTCGCAGCGTCGCGCCGAAGAAGCGCGGGATCCTGTCTTGCGCCGCCGCCGCTTGGAGTGGGCGGCCGAGCACACCCGGCGCGCACTGGGCGTGATGGGGCGTTCGCGTTCGCGGGAGCCGCTTTTGCAACAGTACGCGGAGGCTCTTGCGGAGCTGGGGGCTCGGGAAGAAGCCGATCGCGTCTTCGACGATCTGTTCCAAGAGTCGGTGGATCGGCCCGCCAAGATCGCGGCACTCACCCGACAAACGCGCCTTTTGGATGGCCACTTGCGAGCGGCTTCGGCGGGAGAGCGGGACGCACTCTTTCGGCGTTTTCTGGCCAAGGCCAACTTGTTGCATCAGTGGACCTCCACGGGAAGCGACAAGAAGTGGACTCTCGCTCGAGCGCAATTTTGGGCCAACAATCTTGGACTTGCCAAAGACAAATCGGTGCGCGCCACGTTGCGGGAAATGGGCGGAGCTCCGTGATCGCTCGAGTTACGTTCCTGGCGGCTCTTTTGTCCTTGTCGGCGGGTGCGGATCCCTTTCGTCATCTTTTCGATCCTTGGACGGATCTCGGGGATCCCAAAACCGTTGCTGCCGGGCGCCCATCCCAGCCGCTCGATCGCCGCACGCGGTGGCGCTACTACAAGGCTTGGCGTGACGACCTCGATCGTCTGCGAAAGCTGGAGCGTGCCGCTCTCGGATGTCCGGCCTCGGATCGAGATATCCTGGCGGAAGTGATTCGGCGCACCGAGGCCCAGTCGCAGCGTTTTGAGCGCGAGTGCTTGGCCGAGGCGGGGCCGAACACTTGCATCGACGACGACTTTCGTTTGGCTGAGTTCGAGCGTGCGTTGGAAGATTTCGAGTCGATGGTAGGCGCCTGTCCGGTGATTCTCCCAAGACCGGTGCTTTATCCAAAAGGTTTGCGAGTTTCCGGAGGTCCGCTGGCGGCCGTGGCCGTCCAAGGCAGGGATGCACGTCCCTCCTATGGTCTCAGCGCGGACACTCGCTGGAGCGGTCGCTTCGGCAAAGATTCGTCTTTCTCCGGCGTCTTGGAGGCCGAGGGGGCGTACTTAAGGGAGGAGATTGTCTCGCAGACTCCCTACCGAGTTCGCGCTTCGGGAGGTTGGGCGGGCCGAGCCCAAGAGATCGTGTCGTTGGGTGTGCGTGCTCAGCGCAGCGATCAATCCTTCCCATCCGCGACGGGTCCGTGGCCGCAGGTCCTCGACGAGTTCGGGGCGGACGTGGCTTTCCACCAGCCCGCTTGGATGGGGTTGGACTCGCAGTATGGTTTCACGCAAAGGACTTCGAGTGGCGACGACTACTCCGGACTAAGACACGAGGCCTCCGTTCGCGTGGTCGACCGCGTGCGCTTCGACGGCCAAGTGTTCACCGCCAAAGCCGGGGCCCTCATTCCCAACTGGCGAGCTCTCCGCTTTGCGGTGGTCGCGGGCACCGACCACGACGACTGGCGCTCCGAGTTTGGCGCCGAGGAGCGACGGAGCGAAGGGGGGAGTTTTCTTGCGCTTCATCCCAGCTGTTTTGTTTCTTATCGCGCCCGCCCGTTCCGTGGCGCGGCCTGGGGGACTTCGTCGCTGCTGGGTAGCCCGCTTTCCTCGGGGCAGCTGACGCTTAGCTTGCGTCCCGAAGACAACCTCTGGTCGGTTGGGGGGTTGGTGTTTCGCGTCGGGGCGGATTGGCGGCTGGAATGGGACCAGTGGCGTTTGGATCTGGAGATGGGCACCTTCTTCCAGCGACATCGCGGGGGGCCCGGGCCGGAGGCGTGGGAGTCGGGTTTTCTTGCGGGGATCAAGCCCACGTGGCACGTGGGACCTCGATGGCGACTCAACGGAGATGTCGGTTTTCGGCGATCGAGCCTATCGCTCGTGGGCGTGGACCCGCGCCTTTGGACCGATCGCTTCGGCTCTACACGTCTCCATGCTGGGGTAGGATTGGCGTATGTCTTTGAGCGCTAGCGAATCCGTGTTCCGCTGGCAGGCCTACGGGGGCCTTGGCGAAGTGGGCATGAACTGCATGCTCTTTCGTTTCGGAAACACCGCCATTCCCGTGGACGCGGGGATTCTTTTTGCGGACCCCAACGACTTCGGCATCGAGGCTCTTCATCCGGACTACGGGCCGTTGCTGCAGGATTATCGCCCGAAGGTGTGGATCATCACTCACGCCCACGAAGACCACATAGGCGCCGTTGGTGCGATGATCGCGGCGGCCCTGGAGCGTAACCTCGCGCCGCCGCGCATCGTCGCTCCGCGCTTTGCGGCCGCTCTTCTGCGGGAAAAGCTCTCCGAGGAGTCGCGACTCGCGGCGTCGTCACGCTCCCAAGTCGATCTCGACGAACTCATTCAGGTGATCGACGTGGACGGCGAGATCCAAGTGGACGACGTGACCGTGCGGTTTATCGAAACTCGACACAGCACCGCCGACTGCTGCTCTCTCGCGTTTCATTGGAAGAGCCCACGGGGTTCTCTCCGAGTGATACACACTTCGGACTTCAAGCTCGATCCCACCCCCTTTCCGGATGGCGTCAAAGACGAGTCGATTTACGGAGTCTTTGGCGAGGAGCCCGTGGATTTTCTGTTTATCGACTCCACGAACTCAGAGCGTCCGGGGCTTTCCGTCTCCGAGAATGCCACCGTGCCGAGTCTCGAGAAACTCGTTCGCGAATCGGAGGGGCGCGTTTTCGTGACGCTTTTTTCCTCGAACCTCTTTCGCATCGGATCGCTCTTAGGCATCGCTCAGCGTGCGGGCCGCGTGGCCTGCCTTGCAGGACGCAGCTTGCAGACCGCGCACCGATTGGCTCTCGATCACGGCATTTATGATTCGCTCGTTGAGGACTTCTCCGAGGCTCGCGTGGTGGATTCGCGGGAACTTTCGAGCCTGCCGCGCCAGCGTCAACTCGTGATTTGCTCGGGCAGTCAGGGCGAGTACCGCAGCGCCCTCGCTAAAGTGGCGCATGGGCAGCATCCCGATTTCCGGCTTGGTCCCGACGACACGGTCGTCTTTTCGAGCACGCTGATTCCGGGCAATGAGCGGCCCGTCTCCCGACTGATCAATGGACTGCTGCGACAAGGGGCGCGCGTGCTTTGGGGTGAATACGCCGCACTTCAGGCGGGCGGTCCGGTGCACGCGAGCGGCCATGCGCGACGCGAAGATTTGCGCAAAGTGATGCAGTTCGTGAAACCGCGCCATGTGGTGCCCGTTCACGGCGAACTTCGTCAGCTGCGAGCTTGCTCGGAGATCGCCCGCGAAAGCGGTCACGAGTGGGGCTTCGACGAGCGCAACATTCACATTGCCGAGAACGGGACTCTGCTCGTGTTCGCCCATAGAGAAGGAGCTTGGCGGCAAGTCCATGCGGAGGCGGCCGACGTTTCGACGCGCGTTCTGCGCTTTGCTCACTTTTCGGCAAAGAGTCGCGACCCGTTCTTGCTTGTTCGAAAACGGGCTGCGCTGGGCGGCATTGTGTCCGTCTCTCTTACTTCGCAAGGACGTTATCGCGTGAGCGTGGACGGCGTGATTCCGGAAGAAAGCTCGGACTCCCGTGCGCGCGAGCATCTCATGGCGAGCATCGAGGCCTGGGTCTCTTCCAAGTACAAGGCCCTTCAGAAACATGCGCGGCACGCTCCGACATTCGATCGACAGGCGGAACTCGAGGCGGCCGAGGAACTCGCGCGTTACGTGCGCAAGCTCACGGGAATCCGTCCGTTCGTGATTTTTCATGGCGTGGATGGGGCCGCGTCGTGAAAGCCTTGGTGCAAAGAGTCAAAGGGCTCACCCGCATTCAAAGCGCGACGGAATCACGTTCCGAGGAACATCGCTTCGACGGCCCGGGTTTGGTGGCTCTTTTGGCATGGACCAAGAGGGACGAGGTGTTGCCCGAGACCGAGCTTCTCAAGAAAGAAGAATGGATTCTCTCGCGCGTGCAGGGGCTGCGCATCTTTCCCGACGCTGAGGGCCGTCTGAACTTATCGCTCCCGGATTTTCTCGCGAAACGCGCGCCCACGGATCCCCCGGGTTCCGGCGGAATTCTTTGGGTTTCGCAGTTCACGCTCGCGGCGAGTCTCGAGTCGGGCTTTCGCCCCTCGTTCACTCAGGCGATGGCGCCGGATCGTGCGCGCGCCCGCTTCGACCTCCTGAAAGCCAAGCTTGCCGCGTTGACTCCGGCTTACGCGCAGGCCTTCGGCATTTTCGGCGCCGATATGGAGTTGTCGTTCACCAATTGGGGCCCGGTCACGATCCCGCTGGAGCTCTAAGACCCGCGAATTCCGGGCGAAAAAAAACGGAGCTCCCGCGCGGGAGCTCCGTTCCTCAACTTTCCCGATGGGAAAAGAGCTTAGAGCTGCACGTCGTGGAAACTAGCCAGCGGCACACCGGAGCGCGCCGGCGTAGCGAGGAAGTTGGGCGTCCGCTCCGTCATCACCCGGTGCGGGTTGTCCGCGTACTCGAGCATGTACATGAGCGGCTTCAGGTTCTTATCGAAAGTCGGCTGGATGACTTTGGGATCGGGATAAAAGCCGCCTTCCCACATCGACGAGGGGTCGAGCTCGAACGTGAAAGCAAAGATGCCGTGCTCGCCGTAGGCCCAGTCCGTGGTGTCGCCGGAGGCGATGTAGAGGTCCGAGGACTGTTGCGGAGTGTATCCGTTCCAGCCTGCCATCGTGCGGGCCATTTTCTCGAAGACCGGAAGATCTTCTTTTTTGCCGAGCTTGTCGCCGATCTTCTCGTTGGAATGGCCCCACGGGTAGAGCACGAGCTCCGAGAAGGTGTGTGTGGAGAGCATCGTCGTCATACGCGGCTGCGAGTTGACGAAGTTGCGGACCGTTTGCGTCTCGGGCTCGGAGAAAGGCGCGGGCCCCATGTACACGTCCGACGAACCCTGGTTGCTCGAGCCGCCCGTACCCCATTGGAAGGCGTAGTTGCGGTTGAGGTCCACGCCGTTCGTGCCGTCCGCGTTGCGTGCGCGGTTTTTGCGCCACATGCGGCCACGAATCCCGTTCGTGTAGTCGTAGGTGTGTCCGTCGGGATTCACCACGGGGGTTACGTAGATTTCGCGCGAGTCCACCAAGCGAGTGACGTCGGGATTCTTGCCGTAGTTGTCCGTCAGGTAACGGGCAAACATCAGCGGCACTTCGGCCGAGAGGTGCTCGCGGGCGTGGTGGCAGCCCATGTAGAAGATCACCGGCAGCTTGGCACTTTCGGCGTCGGCGATCGACTTGCCGCTGATGCGCAAAGCGTAGATCGGGCGATTTTCCAGCGAACGACCGATCACCGTGCGGGTGGCGATCGCCGAAAAGTCACGCTCGATTTTGCCGAGAGCCGCTTCGATTTCGGTGAAGGAAGAGTAACGACCTTCCGCCGCACCTCGAGGCGAGAACCATTCGGGCTTCGCGGTGTAGGCGTGTGCCGGGAGACCGGTTTCGCGCTGGATGCGGACGGCGTCCTGGGCTTGGCCATAGATGTAGACTTTGCCGGTGCGGAATTCTTCGAGCGCGTAGCCGAGGTTGGCGATCGCGGAGCGCTCTTCGCGCGTGGCGGCCTGGACTTCGATGACGTGCGTGACGTTTTCATCGGTGTGGGCGTTGGCGACCGTGCCGAAGGCACCCGTGGCCGCCAGGCTGATGAGCCCGTGACGTAGCAGTTGTTTCATGTTTTTCCCTCCCCTGGGAACTTGGTCTCGCTGCCGGCGATTCCGTCGCCATGCAGGGGCCAAGAATCTGACAGAATAACCCCCTGGCTATAAAATAGGAACCTCATGGCCTTATCTCCCCTCAAGTCCGCTTTAACGATCTTTCCACGGGACCGCGTCTGGCTGCGTGCCCAGGGCTCGGATGCCTTGCGCTTCCTGAACGGGATGTGGACCTGTGATTTCAAGCGTTTGGCTGCAGACGCTCCCGCCTGTTCCGCCGGCTACTTGCTCGACGCCAAAGGGAAGACTCTGGCTTTCGGGATCCTCACAAGCGTGACGGCGACGGAGTTTCTGATCGGGGTGGAGCGACCTTGGGCCGAGAAAGTACGCACCACGCTCGAGCAGTTTCTGATCGCAGACGACGTGCACATCGAAATCGACGCTCGTTTCGCGAGCGGCATGGAAGTTCCGACCTCGCCCCTGATACCAGCGACCGAGACGCTGCGGCTCTTGCCGCCGGTTCCGACTGCGCTCGATGCCGTTTACCGCATCGGCCAAGAACCCTGGGGCTGGCGCTTGCCTCGTCAGCTCGTGAGCTCCCAGCACGAAGAGTTTTGGGTTCTTCAGAACGCATCGCTCCCGGCTGCCGCTTACGTGATGTCGGAAGAGGACTGGGCGGCGTTGCGCGTGAAGCGGGGCGTGCCCGAATGGGGACGCGACATCAGTTCCGATGCCTTGGTTTTGGAGTTCCCGTTTGAGGAAGCGGTGAGCTTTCACAAGGGCTGTTACATCGGCCAAGAAGTGGTGGCCCGGGCCACCTCGCGCGGAAAAATGGTGCGCACCTTTGCGCGCTTCCACGCCGAGGAAACTCTCCGAGAAGGTTTCGTCCACTCGACTCTCGAAACCGAGCGCCCCGTGGGAAAAATCACCACGGTCGCGGAGAATCAGGGGCTCGGTTTGATTCGCCTGGCGATGCTGAGTGCCGGCGAGCTCTATCAGGAAGGCCCCGGCGGTCGAATCGCCCTGCGTGCGGAACGGATCGGCGAATGAAGGAAGCCGCCTTCGATGCTTTCCGCTGGTACTTGGCGGGCGAGCGTCGACTGGCGCGTAATACGGTAGAGGGATATCTCAACGACTTACGGACTTGGTCTGCGGCAGGATTAGAACTTGAGTCGGCGTCCCCGCCCGAGGAATCCGCCGTTCAGACGGCCTACGCGAAGTTCTCTGAGGAAGGGCTAAAAAGTTCCACTCTCTCGCGTCGATCGGCTACGTTGCGCGCTTTCGTGAAGTACCGCGCGTTGGCGCATCCGGATTGGGAAAAGGCTCTCCCGTACCTGCCCCCGGCACGCTCGGAACTAAAACTTCCCAAAGCGCTCTCGGTCATGGACGTTCGTCAGCTCCTTGATTTCGATCCCGGCGCGGACAAGGCGGCGCTCCGCAATCGGGCGCTGCTTGAGCTTCTTTACGCCGCAGGCCTGCGGGTGTCGGAGGCCGCCGCGCTCACGTGGGCGCAAGTCGACGAGCGTCGGGGCCTTTTGAAAGTGCACGGCAAAGGGGACAAGGAGCGCTTTGTTCCATTCACGGAGCGAGCGGCCGAATGGCTTTTTCGCTATCGGGATCGGGCGTGGTCCACGTGGTCCGAGGGCCTCACGCGCCGGCAGGCGGAGACTGTTTTTTTGAGTTCGCGTCGCAAAGGGCTCACGCGCATGGCGATCTGGAAAATTCTTCACAAGCGCGCCCTGGTGGCCGGATTGAAACACGTGCATCCGCACGTGCTGCGCCACTCGTTTGCGACGCATTTACTTCAGGGGGGGGCCGACGTGCGAGTGGTGCAGGTGCTGCTCGGGCACTCGTCGCTCGACACGACCGAGCGCTATCTCAAAGTCACCGACCGCGAGTTGAAGTCTCTCTTCGAAAAACATCATCCGCTGCCTTAGGCGGGGCCCCCCTAAGGTGTCCGGCCGGAAGAGCCTTGCATAAACTGAGTCTTGTAGTCGGCGACGGCCCTTTCAAGTGTTGTGAGAGCGGAGTCCAGCGAATCGCCCGAGTTCATTTGTTCGGCGGCGCGAAGTACTTTCAAACGCAGGAGTTCTCGGGCGCTCCGCTCGTCGCGCAACGAGGGATCCGTGCGCTGGATGAGATTCTTCAGGCCCGGAATTTTATCTCCGCCCCAGTCCAGAATTTTCTTAAGAGCATCCATGGGGGACTCGGCAACGGTTGGGGAACGGTTGGCTTTGGAGGATTTCTCGGGAGTCGGCGCCAATCCGACGATGTTTCGGCAGGCGCCGGCGAAAGCGTGGAGAAAGCCGTCGCCCGAAATCTTGGCATCGCTCGGGTCTTCGCTCGGATCGTCGCTCGAGGTGCTCTCTTCGGGGCTGTTCACCCAAGGGCCGTGCGCGGAGGGGGGAGCGGCGATGGTCTCGCCGTTCGATCCTCCGGGGCTTGTCACGCCTGCGACATTGGCCAGGCAGACGGAGACAAAACCCACTCCGCTCAAGCGCATCCATGTCCCGAGCCAACGCATTCCTTCCTTATCGGCTATTGAAGAGGAGTTCTTAAAGATTAACGCGAGGCATAAAACCTCCGCTTCGTGTAGCTTAGCCCCCTATGAAAACGCCTTTGAGCACGAGCGAAATCCGCGAAGCTTTTTTGAAGTATTTCGAGTCCCAAAGTCACGCACGTGTGGCCAGTGCCGGACTCGTGCCGGGCAATGACCCTACGCTCATGTTCACGGCCGCCGGTATGGTGCAGTTCAAGGACTGTTTCCTCGGCGTGGACAAGCGCGCGTACAAGCGCGCCACCACCGCGCAAAAATGTTTGCGCGCCGGCGGCAAGCACAACGACCTCGAGAACGTGGGATTCACTTCGCGACATCACACCTTCTTCGAGATGCTCGGGAACTTCTCGTTCGGCGACTACTTCAAAGAAGAAGCCATCCGTTTCGCGTGGGAATTCTCCACGAAGGTGCTCGGCCTACCTCCGGAGAAACTCCGCGTCTCCGTGCACGTCAGCGACGACGAGGCCGCGCGCATTTGGGAAAAAACTACGGGCTGGAAAGAAGAAGCCGGCTCCCGCAAGGGCGAAGGCCGGATTGTGCGCTTTGACGAGGACAACTTCTGGTCCGCGGGCGACGTAGGTCCTTGCGGGCCCTGCACCGAAATCTTCTACGACCAGGGCGAAGCCGTGGACGGAGATCGTTGGCTCGAATTCTGGAACAACGTTTTCATGCAGTATGACCGCGACGCCAGCGGCAAAATGACTCCTCTGCCGAAGCCCTCCGTCGACACGGGCATGGGGCTCGAGCGCATCGCTTCAATTATGCAGGGCCGCGCGGCCAACAAGTGGTTCTCCAACTACGATATCGATTTGATGGACGGCCTCTGCCAAGCGGCGGCCGACCTCGTCGAAAAACGCACCCAAAAGAAAATCGCCTTCCGCCACGTGGGTCATAAGATCTCGTGGGAAGTGGCGGCGCTGCGTGTGATCGTCGATCACCTGCGTGCCACGAGCTTTCTGATCGCCGACGGCGTGCTGCCTTCGAACGAGGGCCGCGGCTACGTGCTCCGCCGTATCCTGCGCCGCGCGGTGCGCTTCGGTAAACGCCTCGGTCTCGAGAAGCCCTTCCTGGCGGAGCTCTATCCCTCGCTCGTGAAAGCCATGGGCGACACCTACCCTGAGTTGACCTCGCGCGCCTCGGTCGTGACCGAAGTGCTGAAGCAAGAAGAAGAACGCTTTTTTGAGACGCTCGACCGTGGGCTGCATCTTCTCGACGAAGAATTTGCCAGAATTAAGAGTGGAAAGTTTGTTGGATCGGGCAACGCGGGTTCCCAGACGGGAAGCACTCATCTTTCGGCGGAAGTTTGTTTTAAACTCTATGACACCTTCGGCTTCCCGCTCGATTTGACGGCGCTTATCGCAAAAGAGAACGGCTATGGAATCGATCAAGCCGGTTTCGACAAGCTGATGAACGAACAGCAAGAGCGCTCGCGCCAATCCTGGAAGGGCTCGGGCGAGACCGCCGTGCTCGGCACCGTCAAGGAGTGGAAGAACCAGATCTCGAACCCGGTTTTTGCGGGTTACGAATCCGAGCTCGTCGAAAAAGCCAAAGTCACCGCGGTGGCTCCGGGCGAGCAGGGCGCGTGGATCGCCCTCGATCGCACGCCCTTCTACGGCGAAGGCGGCGGCCAAATCGGCGATCGCGGCACGCTCCAAGTTTCCGACGGCAAGGTCTACAAAGTCCTCGATTCGCAAAAGCCTTACGACGGCGGCCTTGCCATCTACGTGCAGCCCGCGGGTCTCAAAGTCGGCGACGTGGTGCGCGCCGAAGTTGATCACGAACTTCGTGCCGCCACCAAGGCGAACCATACGGCTACCCACCTCTTGCACGCCGCACTCCGTAAGTTTTTGGGCACGCATGTTCAGCAAGCGGGTTCGCTTGTGACGGCCGAGAAACTGCGTTTCGATTTTTCGCACAACAAGTCCATCACGCCGGCGGAACTTCAGCAGATCGAGGATTGGGTGAACCAGGCGATCGAGTCCGAGACTCGGGTGAGTCACGACGAGATGAGCCTGGCTGATGCGCAAAAGCGCGGCGCACTCGCGCTCTTTTCTGAGAAGTACGGTGACCGGGTGCGCGTTTTGGATGTTCCGGGCCTCTCGGTGGAGTTCTGCGGCGGCACGCACGTGGCCAACACGGGCGAAATTCGCCTCTTCAAGATCTTGTCGGATTCGGCCGTGGCAGCCGGCACTCGTCGGGTGGAGGCCGTTACGCGTGCGGGTGCCATCGGGTACTACAAGACTCAGGCGGAGGCGCTGGGGCGTCTCGCACAGACTCTCAAGACTCCGACGGACCTGGTGGAAGACCGAGTCGCAAAGATCCTCGACCGAGAGCGCACGCTGGAGAAAGAAATCGAGAAACTCCGTCGTCAGTTGGCTCAGGGCGGATCGTCCGAGAGCGTCTCGAAAGGAAGTTATCAGGGCGTGCCGCTTGAGGTGCATGTCCTGGAGGGAGCGGATGCCGCTCTCTTGCGTGAAAAAGGCGATGCTGTGCGCAAGGCTAACCCCGCGGCGATGCACGTGATTTTGGCCGAACCCCTGGTGCTCGTCACGCTCGATTCCGCCCAAGTGCCCCAGGGCCATGCGGGCAACTTCCTGAAGGATCTGACCAAGGACCTCGGCGGGCGCGGGGGCGGGCAGCAACAAACGGCACAGGGCCAAGTGCAAACCGGAGGCGAGGGGGCCAAGAAGATCCTCGACTGGGCCCAAGCGCGTGGCTAAAAAAATCGCCATGATGAACCGCTTCAAACTCCCCCTCGTTTTAGTCTCGGTTTTGGGCCTCGCGGCTTGCGAAAACGAGAACACGTTTACGCGCACTTCCCAAACTCCGATGATCGTGGAAGCCAGCGACATTCCCGTCACGCTCTACCGCACCGAACAGCGCATCGAGCACGGCGGGCCCTGCGGTTTTGACTCCTTTCCCGGTCGCCCCTCCACTCCGCGCACCTGCCTTGTGACCGTAAAAGTGAAGATCCGCGACGAAAAGCTCGCTCTTCGCATACGCTTGCCGGAAGGTTCGGAACTGACGGGCAGCCAAACCGAGAAAGTGAAGGGTGTCTTCACCAACGAAGGCGAAGCCGGCTTCGTCACTCTCAAGATCGACTCTCGCTTTCACCGCTATGACAACGAGGCCACCAAGAAGCTTCCGGTGGCCTATGGCGTCGTCAACGAAATCTCTGTTCGCCTGAAGTAAGGGCCCTTGATGAAGTCATCTCTGCTTTGTCTTTTCGGACTGCTCGCCCTTGGAGCCTGTTCGGACGTGCCTTCTCGGGAAAAGTTTCCCGGTGGCCAAGGCAAAACAACCGATGGCCAAAACGCCGAGATGAGTCGGGCGATGCTGGGGGGCTTCGATCCCTTGAACAATCCGATCTCGGGCACCGGCCCGCGCGTCGGCGAGTCGCCCGAGAAGAGTGAAAAGGCCGATGTCGCTTCGGGCCCCTCGATTCGCGGCACCGTGGTGTTGGGACCTGGCATCAGAGCCCCCGTCACCGCGCTGCTCTACATTGCCGCCCGCCATAAGGGACAGGGCGGTCCGCCCATCGCGGTCAAGCGCGTGCCCAATGCCACGCTCCCCTATGAATTCACGCTTTCCTCGGCCGACGCCATGATGGCGGGTTCCCCCTTTGAGGGCCCTGTAGAAATCACCGCGCGTCTGGATCAAGACGGCGACCCGCTCAGTCGCGAGCCTGGCGACGTTCAGGGAGTGAAGCCCGCCGCCGTGGGCGACCGTGGGGTCAAAATCGTCCTCGACGACGTGATCCAGTAAGGCGCGCCTTTCCCCCTGGGGCCGACCGCTCGCGCGAACGCCGCGTCGGTGTTATCGTGGCTACGTGAACTTCAGCAAATACGCTCTCTTGGCGCTGTTTTTGGTGGGCTGTTCGGGGTCGAACGTAAAAAATTCCGAGGATCCCGAGATCATCTACAACGAGATCAACGTCCTCATCGAGAAAGACCGTTACATCGAAGCGGGCGAACTCGTGGCCGAAATTCGTCGTCGTTTTCCGCAGTCCCGTTTTGCCGCACTCGCCGAGCTCCGCAACGGCGACATTTACTTTAAGCAAGACAGCTACACCGAAGCGGCGGCGGCGTACGGCGTGTTCGTGGAGCTTTATCCGAAGCACGCGGAAGCACCCTACGCGCAATATCAACGCACGCTTTCGTACTTCAACGACGCCCCCGACAACATTGCGCGCGATCAGGGTCCTGCGCGTGACGCCGTGGCCTCGGCCGAAACGCTCATAGCCCGTTACCCCGAGAGCGGCTATGCCGCCAAGGCTGCCGACATCCGCAAAAAAGCACGCCTGCGTCTGGCCCAGAAAGAGGCGTACGTGGCGCGTTTTTACGCCAAGCGCGGTGCCACGGAGGCAGCCCAGAATCGCTGGAAGTCGTTGCTGATTTCTTTTGAAGACCTCAGGTCGGTGCCGGAAGCGGGTCCCCTCCTCCAAGAAGCCGAGAAGAATTCCGCAAAATAGACGATGGCAAACCAATCCCTCATCCACGGTGAGCTCACCAAGCGCATCCGCGAAGCGCTGGTCCTAAAGGACTGGCCGCGACTGGAGCATTGGGCCAAGCAGTGGATCTTGCTCGCGCCGGGACATGGCGCCGGCTTCAAGTGGTTGGCTCGCGGTTATCTTGCGCAAAACAAACTCGCCAAGGCCGCCTACGCGTACGGACGCTTGCTCGACTTCGAGGCGGACAACGAGGAAGCGCGCAAGTTTTTTGCCCAGTATCCTTCCACGCTTCTTGACCAACCTTCGGCGGTGTCGAGCTCGCTCAAGCGCGGTGCCCAGGCCGTTCAGCAGGAAGCCAATCCCGAAGGCAGCGTGATTTTGACTCCCGATCAACGTCGCGAAGTGGCGGCGGGTGAACTGCGTATCGCCGAGGCCTATGAAAAGTTTCAGCTCTTCACGGAGGCCGCTGATCGTTTTCGGAAATCCTACGACTGGCATCCCAGCCAGAAGGCCGCGCTCGGCTCTGCCCGCTGTTTGCACCGCGTGCACCGTGGGCTTGAGGCCGTGAATTTCCTTCGACAACAGGTCATGCAGTTTCCCGAGTGGGTGGATGGCCGCATGCTTCTGGCACGTATTCTCTTTGAACTAGGTCACCTGGCCGACGCGCAACGCGAATGGCAAACGGTGCTGCGCTTTGATCCTGAGCATCGCGAAGCGCTGCAGTTTTTGCGCACGCTTCACACCGGCGCTTACCGCTAGACTTCGTCTTTCATTTTCTTCGGCACGTCTTTCGCTAGGGCAGCTTGTCCACGGAAGGGCCGAGCTTTACGGAAGAGGCATCGCGAGAGAGGAGGTGGCTATGCCCCATGAATCTTATCGAGGTGCTTTCTGTTCTGGAAAGTGCGGTCAGGGTTGTAAGCGCAACCCTGACCCTAAGCCGATGTTTACTTCGACTCCTGAAAAGGCGGTCGAGGTCTCATCGGCCGAAGCGTCGTTGAACTTGAGCGAAAAAATCTAAGGGAGAACGTCGAGATTTCAAGGATGAGGGGACCTTCCGTGGGCACCTGCTCGTTAAACGAGGCCGACCCACTTTTTGAGGTCCATCACTTCGGGCAGCGAAAGGTAACGGAAGTCACCGCGTTGCAAACCACGCAGGTTGATGCCCGCAAAAGAATCGCGACGGAGTTTATCCACGGGGCGTCCCACGGATTCAAAGGCAAGGCGCACGATGCGGTTGCGCGTCTCCGTGGTGGTCACGCGCACCCATTCTTTGCCGTCGCTGCCGCGGGTGACTTCCACGGTGAAGGGTTTGGTCTTTTTGTCTTCGATCTTCACGCCGAATCCAAGGCGGCGAATGCGGCTCGCGTCCAGGTGGCCGTCGATTTTAACGGAGTACACTTTCGGCACTTCGTATTTGGCCGAGAGCAAACGGTTCATGAGATCGCCGTTGTTGGTGAGCAGGATGATGCCTTCGGCATCTTTATCGAGACGGCCCACGGGCAGCACCTTGCGGCGCTCGCGCGGCAGAAGATCGAAGATCGTGCCCTTTTCGGCAGTGGCGCTGTCGGAGCGCTGCGAGAGCATGTCGCGCGGCTTGAAGAGGGCGATGACCACCGTCTCCGGTCCCTTTTCGATGTGCAGCAGTTTGCCGCGCACTTTGACGTGATCTTTGCCGGGGATGGCCTTGTCGCCGACCTTGGCGACTTTGCCGTTCACGGTCACTTCACCGGCGGCCACCATGCGCTCGGCTTCGCGGCGCGAGGCTAAGCCGTGGTCGGAGAGGAGTTTTTGCAGGCGGATGCCGTCTTCGTTCATGGCACTCCTATATCAGTCGGGACCTTGGCGCTCCAAGGCCTATTCCGGGTGCGAAGACTCAGGCTTCGGGGGAGTTCTCGCTCGGGCCGCCGAAATCGGCGTCCTCGAAACGCTCCTCGGAGGGGGCGTCGAAGTCGCCACGGTCCGGCTCAGCCGCCAGAACCGACGGGTTCTCGCTGGTGCCTTCGGCGTCCGCGGGGGACAGTTCGCGCGTGAACTCTTCGACGGCCGGGAGATCATCCAGGCTGCCGAGGGTGAAGACTTCCAGGAAATACTGACTGGTGCCGTAGATCATGGGGCGTCCCGGCGTTTCGGCGTGGCCCATGGTGCGGACGAGGTTCTTTTCCAAGAGGCCCTTCATCAGGTGGCCGGAGTCGATGCCGCGGACGGCGTCGATCTCGGAGCGGGTTACCGGCTGCTTGTAGGCCACGATTGCGAGCACTTCCAAAGCGGACTGCGAGAGGCGCGCCGGTTTGTCTTCCAGGAGGTTCTGGAGCACGTCGGCGTTCTTGGCGTGGGTGCGGAACTGGTAGCCGCCGGCCACTTTGACGAGTTGGAAGCCGCGGCCTTCGTACTTTTGCTCGAGCGCAGAGAGCACGTCGCCGAGCAGGGAGACATCATAGTTGTACTTGGTGAGCAGGTTTTTGAGGCGCAGCGTGGAGATCGGGCGGGTCGAGGCGAAGATCACGGACTCGAGCACTTGCTCGATTTCGTCGAGGTTCGTGATCTTGTTGGCGAGCTCCGCTGAGGGTTCTTGGCCGGGCGTGAGCCCGGACGCAGCGTCTGCGGTGTCGCTCGTCGGGTCCGTACTGGAGTCATCCACCACGGTTTGAGCGGAGCTGACGATGGCGTCGGTGCTCTCCGTGCTTTCGGTCACGACCGCGGCTTCGGTGATTTCCGCCGTTTCGCTGGTGATTTCTGTGGTGACCGTCGTGTCTTCGCTCATGGTTTTCCTTTTCACGTGTGCTGCTTAAGCCCAGCTCAGGCCGTGTTGGCGTTTGGCTTCGTCGAGGTCCGCCGGCTCCACCCGACGAACCACGTCGATGGGACCGAAGATCTTATCTTGTTCGATGCCCGTCATCTGTAAGCGGGCCATTTCAAGCACGCCGAGGAACATCGAAATGACGTCCTGCGGGCGCGAAACTTCCGGCAAGAGTTGCTGGAAGCTGATGCGGTCCTGGCCTTTGAGCACGTCCGCGATGCGGCCGATGCACACCGAGATGGGAACCTCGTCCACGTACACGTTGTGCGTGATCGTCTTGCGGCGGTCGAGAAGCTGGCGGTACGAGTCCACGAGTTGGAAGGGGTTCGTGAGGGCGACCTCCGGATCGAGGCCTTCGGTGATTTCGTCGGCGCCGGTGTTGCGGCACAGAAAAGATTCGCGGAAGAGGCGGGGGCGGCTTGCGAGCGAACTCGCCAGCTCTTTGTAGCATTTGAGTTCGATGAGGCGGCGGATGAGCTGGGCGCGCGGGTCTTGGCCGGTGGCTTCCGTCGTTTCTTCTTGGGGCAGGATCACCTGGCTCTTGAGGTAGGTGAGGGTGGCCGCCATCACGAGGTACTCGCTGGCGAGGTCGAGGTTCATCTCACGCATGTAGTCGAGGTACACGAGGTACTGGCTCGTGATGCGCGCAATCGGGAGGTTCAGGATGTCGAGTTCCTGCGACTTGATGAGGTGCAGGAGCAAGTCCATTGGCCCTTCAAATTCAGGCAGTTGGACATTGCAGTCGATCTGAACTTGGCCCCCGCGACGGAGGAAAGTCGGTAAGTTTTGTGCCCCCTCGGCCGGCGCCGAGTCCCCTGTTCCCTGCATGCCTTCGGTCTTAGCAGGCCGCCGTGTCAAAAACCAGACGGACGAGTGGGGGAAGGGGAGTGGGTGATGGGCGGTGATAGAGAGAGGGGCCTTACTCGAAACCCAAACTGAGGAATTTGCCCCATCGGCCGTCGTGGCCTGCGGCAGGCGCGGGCGGAGCTGGGCAGAGGGCTCGGCCTGAGGGCGCTTCAAGGTAGCCCGCGCCCTCAGGCCGAGCCCTCTGCCCAGCTCCGCCCTCACCCGTCTTAGGACGGGATACCGAAGGTGCGAAAGAGGAAGGCCATAAAGGCGTAGACCGGGACCGCGACGATTCTGAGGGCTCCGGTAAACACCAGGATCAGGAGGAGCCACTGGGCGCTGCTCGCGAAGTCTTCGATCTTTTGGGCGGCTTGGGGGCTGACGAAGCCCTGCAATATGCGAGAGCCGTCGAGCGGCGGGAGCGGGATGAGGTTGAAGAAAGCCAGGAAGAGATTGAGCTGAACAGCCATCACGAGCATCTCGATGGCAGCGGAGTTCATGCCCTTGAACCCACCTGCGCCCACGGGGAGATTGAGCTTGTTGATCAAAAGCGAAAGGATCGCCGTGCAGGCCGTGGCGAGGAGGATGTTGGAAAAGGGGCCGGCCGCGGCAACGACGGCCATGTGCTTCAGGGGATTCTTGAAATTACGCGGATCCACGGGGACGGGATTGGCCCAGCCGAAGAGCGGGGCGCCGAGGAGCAGCGAGATCGCGGGGAAAATCACCGTGCCTACCCAGGAAATGTGAGCCATCGGGTCCATCGTGAGGCGGCCCATGTGTCGAGCCGTGGCGTCTCCGTACTTGTTGGCCATCCAGCCGTGCGCGAATTCGTGGAACGTGAGGCTGATGATGAAAACGGGAGCAAACAAGAGAAGCTGGCGCGCAAAGTCGGGGAGCACGAAGTCCATGGCTGCGACACTACCAAGAATCCTGGATTCGTGACACCCTAGTTCCAGTGAGCACTTCGGACGAGAAAGGACGCAGCGGGGCGGTCACGCGCTTTGAGAACTTCCTCAAGCGTGCCGTGGAACTCGGCGCCTCCGACATTCACGTGAAAACCGGCCTGCCGCCCATCGTGCGCATCAACGACGTGCTGCAGCTTCTTAGCAAAAAAGAACCCGCTCTGACGGGGGGGGAAATCCTGGGTATTGCGCAGGCCATCGTTCCCACGCGCATGCAGGGTATGCTCTTGGCGGGGCAAGAGATCGACATGGCCTACTCCATCTCCGGCGTGGGTCGTTATCGCCTGAACATCTTTCGCCATCGCTCTCAGGTAGGAATCATTTGTCGCTTCATCCCCTTTGATATTCGTTCGATCGACGATTTAGGGTTGCCCGCGGCGCTTAAAAAAATTGCGGTTCAACCGCGCGGGTTGATCCTCGTCACGGGTCCTGCCGGAAGCGGCAAGACCACCACGATGGCTGCGATGCTCAACGAGTGGAACACTTTGAGCGGGGGGCACATCGTCACCATCGAAGACCCCATCGAGTGCCTGATCCGCGATCGAAAGTCCGTAATCACGCAGCGCGAAGTGGGCATCGACACCGAAAGTTTTCATACGGGGCTACGAAATGCCCTTCGCCAGGATCCGGACGTGGTGATGATCGGAGAAATTCGCGATCAAGAAACTTTGCAAGCGGCGTTGAACGCGGCCGAAACGGGTCACCTGGTGATTTCCACGCTCCACACGCGGGACGCTTCGGAAACGGTGTCGCGCGTGGTGAGTCTCTTTGAGCCGGAGTTTCAGGTTCAAGTGCGTTTGCAACTCGCTTCCGTGTTGAACGCGGTGATCTCTCAGCGACTCGTTCCGCGAGCGGATTCCGAGGGCAAGGGACTTGTGGCGGTGGTGGAGGTGTTGGTGAACACGCCGCGCGTTCGGGACTGCCTGCTGGACCCCAATCGCCACGGCGAGATCCGCGAAGCGCTCAACGAGGGGGCCAACTACGGGATGCAGACTTTTGATCGCTGTCTGATGGATTTGCTCAAACGAAAAATAATCACGCGCGAAACGGCGCTGCGCAATTCCACCGCGCCGGCCGACTTCGAGCTTCGACTGCGCGGCGTGACCGAATAATTCTCGATCTTAGGTACTGATCAGACGCTGATCTTGGGCGAGCGGGGGCGGAAGCCTTTTTCCGTGGGCGTGCCGATCTTTTCCTTCACGGGGGTCGAAGTGACCGGGGTGGGGGGGAGACGCACGGGCTTGGCCCGCGCCAGGACGGATGCGGTTTGCGAGACCGCTTTGTCCATGGCGAAGAGCTCCCGAGCGGATTCCGAACTGACGGCAAGAATTTGCACCCAGGATGTTTCCACCACGGGGGCACCCTCGCCCATCTCCATGAACCGAGCGGTGGCGTCGGTAAGGCGGCGGGTGGCGAGCTCCAGCGGAGCGTCGAGCTTGAGGCGTTGTAGCACCAAGTCTGATTGCGCCGGCACGTGACCCGGCACGTGCACTCCCTCGAAAGCCACGTCCGTGGCCGCGAGCGCGCCAAATTCCACGAGGGCCTTGAGCGCCGTCTTGGTGCCGTCGAACCATTCTTCGAAGTTCGCGGTGCGGGCGGCGATCAGGATCTCGGTTTCGGAGTACTGGTAAAAGACATAGGTCTTGAGCGCAAACGCGCGTCCGAAGATGCGCACGGCCGCCTCCACGAGCGTGGGTTTTGAGAGCGCGATGCGGGCCACGTACCAGTCGTCGCCAAGCAACACGTCGCGGTTTTCTTTTTTTCCGACCGACCAGAGAGAGATCGTTTCACGGAAGTACAACCAGGTTGCGATGCGGAGCGCGGGATTGAGCCAGCGGCCCGAGTAAAAGGGAGAGAAGGGCGACTGACTGGAGAACTGCGCTTGGAGCTCGGCCACGAGGGCGCGATCCAGGGGCGAGGTCCAGCGCGGAGCCTGGGGGGCGTTCATGCGACCGAAGCGGAACCCGGCCATGGTGTCCCGCACCCAAGCCAGGGTGCGGCGGCGGCGGGACTCAAAGAACTGACCCACGGCCAAGCCGAAGAGCCAGAGAGCGCCGATGGCGAAGGCTCCGGCACGAGCGGTGCGGAGCGCCCGAGCACGAACGGGATCGAGCGAGACCACCGAGGCGGTGACGAGGTTGGTCTTGTTGATGGGGCGAATCTGCACGCGGTGCAGTCCGGTCATTTTGAGGATGTCCCAGGGACGAAGCTTCCCGCCGATGAGCTCCGTGCCCGCCGGAGTGCTGCGCACGTAGAAGTCGCGTGTCTTGAGACTGCGCAAGATGTGCGAGACGAAAAACGAGACCTGACTCTCTGAGGGCCGGCGCGCGAGTTGCGAGATCATGCCGCCTTCCGACGTGAAGATCATGAATCCCACGCCGGGATCAAGATCCAAGGAAGCTGCAAAAGGTTGGCCCGAGCTGTCGATCTCGAGAGGGTTCACGGGAGCGCTCGTGTGGGTAGCGGTCAGGCCGTTCTTCGAAGGGTAGATCTCGAAAGTGCCCTTCAGGGCATCTTGGGACTTCAGCGATTGCTGGAGTTGCGCTTCGAGATCGTCGATGTCCCGAGCCAGCACGGTGGAGGCGGCCTTGTCCGTGAGCCCCTGCAAATCCAGGGAGCGTTTCTCGTCGTAACGAAGCGTGACGCTCAGGGCGAAGACGCCGATCGCCGTGGCGCAGATGCCGAAGCACGCGCTGACGAGAAGTTGAGAACGGGTCGGTTTCGACAATGCATTGAGGATTCTCACCCTAGGTTCATCGGCTGAGATTCATGGGAACTTAACAATCGGGGGCGCCAGTGATTTGGCGCCCCTACCGAGGGACTAGCGACGAGCTAGAACTCGTCGCTAACGGTGGCCGGGGCTTTCTTGCTCGGCGCTGCCCGAGGAGGCTTGGCCTGGGGCACGGTCTTGGTCGGGGCCACGGGGCGAACCGGGTGGGGAACGACGCGGGTCGCCGGTGCGGTTACTGTGGGCGCCGCGGGTGCGACTGCGGACGGTGCGGCGTCGACCGGAGCGCTACCCGGGGCCACGGCCTCAGGCGGAACCGGAGAGGCCACAGTGTAGGCCCGCGCGCTGGAGAACTTGATGATTTCTTCTTTCTCTTTGGGATCGAGGCGACGCACTTTGATCACGATGCGGCGGTTCTTGGCCATGCCGTCCGGGACCACGTTGCCGGCGTCGTCTCTCTCCACCGAGATCGGACGCGAGGCGCCGAAGCCGATGGCCTCGAGCTTCGAGGGGTTGATGCCTTGGGTTTCGAGGAAGCGCACGACGGAGGTGGCGCGCGCCGACGAGAGCTCCCAGTTGGAGGGAAAGCGTTCGTTGCTAATGGGCGCGCTGTCCGTGTGGCCTTCCACTCGGATCATGTAGTCGTCGCCGGTTTTGACGAGCGCGTCTTTGGTCTTGGTCAGGAAAAGTTGTGCTTCGGGCGAAGGATCGGCGGTGCCGGACTGGAAGAAGGTCTGGCCCTTGAAGCTGAGCTCCAGGCCGTCGAGTCCCTGCTCCACTTTGACGTCGTCGGATTGGATTCCGGATTCTTTGAGGCTCTCGGTGAGTTCGCGCTTCAAGCTCTCCGTGGGCAACTGATACTCGCCGCCGAAGCTTTCGACCGCGGCCTTCGAGAAGGCCTCGTACTTTTTAGTGTCCACGCTCGACATGGAATACAGAATCACGAAGAGACCGAAGAGGAGCGTCATCATATCCGCGTAGGATACGAGCCAAACTTCGTCGGCGTGCAGACTCTCTTCGTGATCGTCGTCGTGGTCCTTGTGCGCGGACCGCGGCGGTTTCGGAAGTTGCGGAACGAGTGCCATTTCTTGTCAACCTCAGGCGGCCTTGGCCGCGCTGCCTCCGCCGCCGGCGCCTTGGATGCGCTCTTTGAGGGGCAAGAAGCTGTTGAGTTTTTCCTGAACGACGATCGGCGACTCGCGGCGCTTGATCATCATCAGGCCTTCCGTGATCATTTGGCGCTGGGAGTAGTCCTCGTCGGCGATCTTCATATAGAGATCGGCGAGCGGGTTGAGCACGAAGTTGGCGAGCGCGATGCCCCAGAAGGTAGCCACGAGCGCGATCGCCATGGCGGCGCCGATCGTTTCCGGGCCCCCGGTGCCGAGGCTACCCATCATGGCGATCATCCCCGTTACGGCGCCGAGGAGACCGAAGGCGGGCGGGTACTTGGCGATCGAGTGAAAGAGCTTGGCGTCGTCCTGATACTGCTTTTTGAAAAACTTCGCGCGCGTGGTGAGAGTTTCTTGGAGATCGTGCTCGTTGAGTACGCCGTCGGCGATGAGGCGGTAGCCTTCGGTGGCGAAATCATGTGGCGAGTTGAGGTTGGCAAGCTGCAGCGGGTTGGTTTTGGCTACGCCTGAGGCGTCGACGAGGCTCTTGACGATGTCCTTGCGGTTCTTGGCGTTGCGCAGGAACACGCGTCGGAAGAAGAGCGCCACAATCGAGAAGATTTTCTTAAGCGGGAACGAGATGAACGTGGCACAGGCGGTTCCGCCGATCACCAGGTACAGCGCGTGCGTGTCCGCCATGATGCGCGGATCTTTCATGGGGTGGATAACCCCGAAGAAGAGCACGATACCTGCGATGATAAAGCCAATGAGGGATGCGATATTCATGATCAGGCCGCCTCTTTCTTATCGGTGCTGCCACCGTTGTCGAAAATCGAGTCCGCGAAGTCAGGGTCCTTCGCCACATAACGTTGGTACAGGAAATCGAGGAACGCCCGGCGCGCGCCGGCGAATTCGCCCGTCATAGACAGGTTGGTCATGTCCTTCAGGGTGTCCTTGACGATCTCGGCCTTCTTGTCCGAGAGAACGCCCAGAACGCGGGTGCGGATGCTGGCCTCCAGGCCGCGCAGGATCTTGGCGATCTCGTCTGTGGACATGGGCGTCATCTCGTCGCGGATAAGGTCTTGGCGCAGTAACTTGAGGTGAGCGGGGTACAAGCGGTAGCGACGAGCGCGCCGCTCGAGGTCCGTATCGCCCAGGAGCATCGTGGCGAAGAGCGCTTCTTCCTCGTGAGGAGAGAGCAGCGACATCGACATGAAGATCCGCGATTCGTTCTCCACCTTGAGGGAGCTTTGGTTGCCGCTGCCGTCGAGTTTGGCTTTGAGGCGAGCCTCGACCGACTTGATGTCGTTGACGCTGATGTGCTGCATCTTGGACATGTGCGCCAGCACCTGGGTGCGTGCCCGAGCGTCCACTTTGGGAAGAATGTCGAAGGCCATGCTTTGCGACACGGCCGAAAGCACGATGGCGATGGCCTTGGGGTCCTCTCCTTCGAGGGAGCGAGCGATTTCTGCGGGAGTCTTGCCGTTGAGCGAGCTGAGCATGCCCGAGTAAGAGTCGTAGCCCTTGTTCTCGATCACGTGCGCAAAGAGGAAACGGTACATGAGTCCGATGTCGTCGAGCTTGACCGGGTTCTCCGGCGTAAAGGGAACTTCGGTCATGTGCTTGCCGACCACGCTCCACACACGCTGCGGAACTTCGTGGAAAACCTCGAGGGCTCGCTCGGAGCCGAGCATTTCGATCACGGCTGCGATGCGAGGGAGGTACTCGGCGCCTCTCTCCAGGGACGCCTGCATCGCGTCCGACACGATGCCGGGGTAGCTCTTGGCGAGCTCGATGATCTTGTCCAGCACGCCCTCGGCTGCTTCCAGGCTTTCCATGTTGCCCGGGAACATGGGCGGTCCGCCCATGCGCATGGCCGTGCCTACGGATTCCGTGGAGCTTCCTTTGTCGCCTTCGATTTTGCTGGGCAAACCGAAGTTGGGGCTGACGGTGTCCTCGGGCATCTCGGCTTTGAGTGTTTGGGGTGCGGAGCCGGATTGCTCGTCCTCGGCTGCTTTGCGAGCCCGGATCTTGCGCAGGAAGAAGATGACGATGCCGGCGAGTGCGGCGAGCGAAAGCACGATCATCGCGAGCAAGCGCGAGGTGTCCGCGGTGGAGGAGACCGAGGCGGGCACGCGTCCCGTGGAGTCCGGTCCGCTCTCCACTTCGCTGCGGCGAAGCAGGTAGCTGTCCAGGTTGCCCGCCAAATTGAGGCGCAGCTTACCGGTGAGCATGTCTTTGACGAGGGCTTCTTTCTCGGCAGGCACGTCGGGCGAGAGCACCACGAGCACGCGCCGTTTGTGATTGAGCGATTCGTATTTGCCTACGAGTTCCTCGGGCGTCACTTGGAAGGAACGCGTGGTGGTTCCGGGCAAGGGGTCCGAGGCGAGCTCCGCTTTGAGTTTTTCGATTTCGGGAGCGACGCCGGCGTCGAGCTGGGTGTCGACGAGAATCTTGTACTGATCGGGGCGCAGGAAATAGGCCAGCGTGTCGGAGGCGGTCTTCTCGTAGTAGTCGGAGAGCGTCTTCTCGATGAGTCGCGTGGAGAGCACGGGCTGGGCCTCGGCGCGTGGCGTAGACAGCAGTGTCGCAGCGACGACGCCGATCCCTACCAGACGGAGCCAGGGAGCACGGGCGGACACGATCTTCCAATACATATGGATGCGTATCGGGCAGGAGAGCACGAAACTTGAGTCGAAAGGGGCTGGGGCTAAGTGGCGGAAATCAGCGCCCCACGTCGGTGCGTTTGTTTTGCTTCACGGTGACATCGGGGAACTGTCGGCCGTCCCGAAGGATGGCCTTATAGCGACCGGCCTCCACCACGTACTCTTGGTTGGTCATGAAGAAGCCCAAGGAGTCCTCGAAAGCCGTCACTTTTTTGACGGGGCGATGCTCCTCCGGAATCAGGCTGTCGGAGGCGTTCGGGGCCGATCCCGCGATGGGGAACAGATCGTAGGGCTGGTTGCCGGTGCCGGCCACGTAAAGGATGCCCCAGTTCGGAATCGGCAAATCCGTGCGCCCGCGCGGCGTGATGGCTACCGAGGGAAACTGGAACGCCAAGCCCGTGGGCGTGGTGGCCAGCACGTTGTAGCGACCGGCATCGAGCATGGCCCTTTCGTTGGGCTTAAAGGCGTAGCGCCGGCCGGTGACGAGGTTCTCGGCCAGCACGCGCACTTGGGTGCTGGGGAACGCGAGACGCAAATAGCCTGCTCCCTTGACCATGAGTTTTTTCTTTTCGCCTTTCGCTAGCCGCACCGATCGAAAGGTCATCGGCGGCTCGTAGTCGACCACCACGTCGAAGGTTCCGGGCGGCAGGTTCGTGCCCAGCGCGGCGATAAAGCGGTAGGTGCGGGTCTTGTTGGCCACGTCGAAGGCCGTGGCCCAAGCCTCGGGGCGCGGTCCCTTGACCATGATCGTCTGCTGGGTGTCGAGGGCGTCCTGCGTGATGTCTGCCATCGAGTCGCCGAAGCCTTCGGGCGACTTCGCATTGCTGACCTTAGGCATGCAGCTCAGCTCGGCAAAGTCGTCGGCTTTCTTGGCCCCATAGGTAAGGAGATAGATCTTTACGTTGTTCTCTTTCATGATCTTCTCGGCCACCTTGCAGGGATCGCCCCCGCAGGTTTCGGTGCCGTCGGTGACGGCGATGATGCGCTTGGGGCCCGGGTACTGCTTGAGGTTTTCGGCGGCCTGCTCGAGGGCTTTTGCGAGCGGAGTCATTCCCCGCTCGGCCGGATTGATTTCGAGGATGCGCTCGTTGAGGGAATTGAGGTTCTTCTCGTAAAAACCCAGGCGCAGCTCGATGTCTTTGCAATCACGGGGGGATCGATGGCCAAAGGCACGCAACGCCGTGATGGAATTTCCGGCGTCGATCGACTGAATCGCCACCTTGATCATTTTTTTTGCGGTGTCGATCTTGGACTCTCCGTTGACGTACTCGAGCATAGAGCCCGAGGCATCGAGGATGATCTCCACGTAGACTTTGTCCTTGGGCCCGGCTTGGGCCTGAGAGCCGGCTGCGGGCACGTTGCGATCGTCGGTCACCACGGGGGCCGCTTCGCGCCCCGTGTAGTCGCGTGCGTAGGCGAGTCGGGCCGCGAGGCCCAAAGCAAGGAGGAGGCGAGTCTTCATGCGGGTATTCTAACCGATCCTGGAATCGGAGAGAGCCCTAGAACGCGATCTCTCGCGCGAACCAGAAGCGGACGTTGCGCCAAGACTCGGTTGAGGTTGAGTTTTCGGGAGCTCCGAAACTTCCCGCGGTTGCTCCCGAAAACTCCACGTACGAGTAACTGAGACTATATCCAGCGCCAAGGACCCAGCCGTCCCAAAGCATGGTGCGAGCCCTGGTATAGAGTTCGTAGCCTACCAAAACAGACCGGTGGAAGTGGTTGCCCCTCTCGCCGCGTTGAATGACTCCGATGTCCGCTGCTTTCCCTTGGAAACTTTGTCGTACGCGGGTTTGGACGCGCCCCACGCCCAGTCGAAAGTTAGACCCCACATTTCCATTGAAATAGTAAGGGAGGGTTGCAGCAGCCGAAAGCTCGAACCCGTACGCCTGTAAGGCGGTACTGATGATGGCTTCGTCGAAGTTGTCGGTGTCGAAGCTACGGGAGAGCATGAAAACTCCGGGGGTCAGGCGAAAGTTACCCATCTCGAAAGCCATTCCCAGGCCCAGGGTTTGCTCCGATACGGAAGTGTTCCGTGCCCCGTCATAGTAGTCCGTCGTGGAGAGAATATTGCTCTCTGTAGAACCCCATAACGTAATGCCGCGCCAGCTCACAAGTCCCGAAAACTGAGGCCCCCAGGTGGCGAGTCGGGAGTTTTTTGCAAAATTAAAGAAGTTTGGACTCGCAGTTTCGGTCAAGCGTAGCGAAGCAAATTGCGCCTCCACCCGCATGTAAATCGATCCACCACCGGGCGGCCTTTTCTCACGCCCTCGGTTGATTTCGATCTGTCGCTCGACGAGGCGCGGATTCTGTAGCGGAACTACGGCCCATTTGTTTGGCCGACCCAGGTCTTGTTCGAAGTCACGCACGAGGAAGTTTTCTTCCATCAGCGCGATGCAGAGACTGCCTTCGCAGGAGTCGAGGTCACCTCGTTGGATCGGCACGAGTAACCCGCCTGGCCCCATATAAAGGAGGCCAAGTCGGCGAGTGGCGTCGGGATCCGGCGGACTAGCGCCCCGGGGAATCTGAAATCTCACTCGGACGCGCCGGATTTCGGTCTCGGGGTCGTCGGGGTTAGCGCCTTCTTCGCCTTCCCGGTCCGTGACCCGGGGAATCGCTTCGAGCGTCAAGCTTTCGACGGGGTAGAGGCCTTTGGGTGAGAAAGCCGGCGAGACCGACGCCGCCGGGGGCTCTTGCGCCCGTACGTAATGCGGCGCGGCTATTCCACAACCTAGCACTAAAAAAATGAACCCGTCCTTCATCATCTCTTAAAGAAAGATAACAGAAGTTCCGATCCACTTCCTTGAGGTGAATGACATGCAAAGGACTGCTGGTAATTTCTTCCGAGCTGTTGCGATCGCGCTGCTCGCCACGGGTTGTGCGTCGACGTACACGGTTCGTAGCTACCCGGAAGGTGCCAAGGTGAAAGTGCAGAACGTTGTTTCCAAGGAAGTATTCGAGCTTGGAGAATCTCCCGCTGTCTTTGAGTTCGACACCAAGTACGGCGAAGGTTTCATCGTGAAGGTGGAGAAGGAACGTTTTCAGACCGAAGAAGTTTTTCTCAGCAAGAACGCCGGCGCAAACACCAAAGTGCAGATTAATCTGAAACCACTCGCCAACGACGGCAGTGCTGACCTGGCACAGGCGGGCGAGGATCAGAAGAAGGATGATCCTGCCAAGGGTCCGGAGGACCAGAAAAAGAAAGAAGAGGACCTTAAGGAACGACTGGCCGTGCTCGAAAAGGCATTCGAGCTGTATAAAGATGCCCTTTTCTCGCCTCGTCTGAATGGGGCGCCGGCATCCTATGATCGTCGCCGTATGGACGTACAAGTGAACCTAGTGGGCCGCGCGCAGAGCTATATCGAGAAGCGTAACTTCAAGGAGGCCTCGGCTGTCGTGGACAAGATTCTTGAGCAGGACGAATACCTGGCGCAGGGGCACGTCCTGAAGGGTACGGTTGCCTATTTGCAGGGCGACTATCCCGGTGCCATCCAGTCCTGGGAGCGCGCGCTCGAAATCAACCCCTACGAGAAGCTCACGCGCAGCTACCTTATTCAGGCTTACAATCGCGTAGGCCGTCAAATCCCCGGCAACCCCGATCCAACGGAGATAGACCAAGTGGACCGCTCGCCGGCGTCTTCGCCGCTATCCCCCGACCCGCTTAAGCTCAGACTCCGGAGCCGGTGATGAAAGCTTCTGGTTGGATGCTCGCTTTGGCGACGACTGTTTCGAGTCCGACCCTCGCCAACACCGTGCAGATCTATGCGGGTCTTGGCTTACCGCTGATTTTTGCTGACCTCGACCAGGAACGAAAAGAGAAACTCGGCGCAAAATGGGCTGTGGATTCCGGAATGATGCTTCACATGAACGACTGGCCCCTTGCGCTGGGCGTGTTCTACGAAGCCTTGCTTTCGAGTAGCTATGGCCCGCTTCCCAACAGCACCGCGGGTTTGCAGCTTTCTTACTATCCGATGTCGAAGCCCTTCCTCTCCCAGAACATGGACAACCGAATTTCCGTGATGACGAGCGGATTGTCAGTTTATGGGACTGCGGGCACAGGGCTAACCTTTTTCAACTATGCCAACGAAGACAAAGAGGCGGTCTTTGGTGCTTCGGCATATCACTTTCGTCTGACACTCACTGTCGAGTACCCAGTTACCGAGACACTCTTGCTGGGCTTCAACTCGGCCTATTGCACGACTTTTGGCGGATCGAATCTGTCTCAGGGGGCTAGCAACCCCCAGCCGGTCGGGCTCACCGGTTACATTTTTTCGATCCGCGGAAGCTATCTCGTCTTTTAGTGCCAGGCCTGGGTCAGCGAAGCTGGTTCAATCCTTCGTTTCCTCCGTCACCTACGTAGCAGCGCTGCTTAAGTAAGCGACCAGCGCTGTCCAAGTGCGAAGTTATTTTGTTGTCACAGTGGAGCGTCGTGAGTTCTCCGCCGGGCACGGCGAGCTTGGTGACTTCTCCGTTGATCAAGTTGACCGTTCGATAGGTCCCGACCGTGCTTTCGATGATTACGAAGGTGTTGTTGCCCCATTCGGTGGCGGAGTACTTTTTCGGGAAGAGGTGGCCCAGGTGCCAGGCGGGCCGCCCCTCTAGGGGTCCAAGCAAGGGATCCAGGTCGAGCTTTACGCATCCATCGCCGGAGGAGCATTTTGACCGACTGGCGTCGTCTTCGTCGAACTGGGCGGTGTCGATGTCGAGAACACCCCAGCGGATTCGATAGTCCCGAGTCAGAAACAGAACTTTTCGCCCGTTATTGTTGGCGCATTCGCCGCACTCGGCGATCCAGGTCCAGGCGGGACTCCAGCCCGGCGGAGGGCCGTCTACGTCAATGAGTTCTGTCCTTGTCCATGTTTCGGGGGCCGATGAACTCAGGTTTCGGAAAAGGTAGGCCCGCGCATTGCCCGACGTCGGTTTGGTCACGGCAAGGATCCAGTTTCCATCTTCAAGACCCTCAGTTGTGATGCCGCCGACGATGCTTTGGAAACGGGTATCGGGGTTGGTCACGGGCACGTTGCGAATTGTCAGCGCAAAGGCATTGCCCGACGAGTAGTCCAGCACGGCTTGATCGGAGCTCCCGGCGCGGAAGTTCAGGAAGTCAACGCCACGGTGCCGATATGAGGTGCCCTTTCTTGCGAGATCGAAGGTTTGCCCGGTTTGCTTGAACTCGCCCGCTACCCATCCAAAGGGTGTGGCACCCTTAAACACCGCGTTATTGTTACAAGGCGTACTTGGCGTGCTTCGGCAGCCCTTGATGCCAACCTGAATGGATGGGTTTGTGCCCACCACCGAGGACGTCTCGAGTTCTGCTTGAGTGACCTGGTTGCCCGAAAGAGAATGTGTGGCGGTGGGGGTTGGCATAGGGAACGGGGCGGCCAGCGAAGTGGCAACCGAGTCCGTGAAGGCCACCATGTAGGGCTTGAAGACCGAGTTGGACATGGAAAGGGCCGCGAAGCCCTTGGCGGCGAGTCCCGCTACATGGAAGGTCTGGAACTTGTTCTTGTCGGTCGCGTTGTTGATGCGCACGAAACCCACCCCGTTAGTGCTGCGACCGTCGACGGGCTTCCCGTTGACGAGGCGATTTTCGAGAGGTTCCGCGAAGGGGAGTGTGTTGCGCACGTAAAGTTGGGTCGAGAAAATGCGATAACCTTGCGACAACGGAGCGCCATAGACCGAGTGCTGTCGAACCGATGCGGAGATCGTGTGCAGACCGGAGCTCAGGAAGTCGGTTTTGTAGCTAAGCGCCGTGCGATCAGCCAGAATAGGCACACCGTCGAGGTACCATGTCACGCCCCAACCTAACGGGAGCGAGGTGAAGTCGCCGCTACCCCAAGTCAGCCGGAATTCCGCCTTTTCGCCCTCTGCCAGTACAACATTCGGCAGTTGATCGAGAGTCGTGGGAACCTGAGGCGAGCTGGGGCCCGGATCGGTGCTTCCTACAAAGTAGCGCCACCCAAGAGAGTCCAGCGACGGTCGGAAGGCAGATCCGCTTTCAGGGGCCTCCCATTGGCCGCCATCTTTAGAAACGAAGTTTTCGCCGCTGAGGCCGATGTAGAAGGACTGGTAATAGGTCGCACTGCCGACGCGCACGCGCACGCGGATCTTGTGCGTGCGTGGTTCGTCGGCTGTGACAGGATAGAACCAGTGGGCTCCGGGTTTCCACACGAGCACGCAGCCCGAAAGGTTGGGCACGAGGCTCGCAAGCCCGGTGTCCCAGGAGTTTTGTGACGGAGTCGGCGAAACAGAGCGAACGTTCGAGCCGGCTACGGCTTTTGGATCGAGATTCACGAGTAACGGAAGGTCCGTGGCGTTCGCGTAGTTCCACGAGCCGTCTTGCTTCTGGGTTGTGCGATAGCGGCGGGTCGGCCGATCACTGGACGTATTCGCAAAGTCACACACTACACTCTGGCGGTTAGGGTTGTAGACCGCCATCGGCTCAACCAGAGTTTGTTCCTCGTAAACTCTTAAAATCTTGCGGTACTCGTTGGAGACGAAGCTCGTGAGCAGGCCTGAATTGTTCTCGAGCCGCGGAGTGGGGTTAAGATTCGCTGTTACCGAAATGACTTGCGGCTTACTGGGTTGAATGAGCGCAGGCTGGGGATGCCGGTCGCTATACTGTTTGGGTAGCCCGCCATCGACATAGTTATCCGCGCTCGAAAGCGTCCACCAGGGCAGATCGCGGACCTCGAAGTTATAGGCCGTGATAGGCACCCCCGCGAGATCGGGTTCGTCCCAGAACTTCAGGCGTACCGTGTACGTGGGTGTATCGCCCCCCGAGTTCGACGCGATAGAAGTGCCGTTGCAACGGCCGCCGTTCGTACCGCCCGTGACGATGCCGCTCGACTCGATGCGGAGGGCGAGGTCGCCGGATTTTAGTGCGTTCCCGCTGGAGGGGGCGTTTTCTTCGAAGCAGGTCACGAAGACATCGGCACTTGTACCCAGGTACCGGATCTCGAGCGCGTCCCCGATATCGGGATCGCGAACCGTAAAGCTGAGTGTGCGGGCTGTGAAGTTCTGCGTTCCGGTGTAGGTTACGGATGTAGGCGGTGGCGCTACCGGAGCCGAGTTCACATCCCAGACATCGAGTTTCAGCGTATAGGTGACGTTTGCACTCGTGTTGGAATCGTTATCCGGTATCACGTCACCGATCGAGAATTTCATTTCGACCGATTTGTAAGGGTCCGTGCGAAGGATGTGGGAATCGAGAGGCGCGTACTTCACTTCGCCTTCTCGGTGGTGCAACGCACCACCGACGTTGGTCGTGATGAGTGTCGTCAGCGGGCCTAAGTCCTGCTTCCAATCGCCCAAGTAGCGTATGTTCGACGTGGAGTTGTTCTGGTCGAAGGCGCGAAGTTTGAATACGTAGGGTTGCCCCTCGAAGATCTTAGCCGCCGCCGTGGCTCCGGGAGTGGCGGGGATAGCGTCGGTCATTTTTAGGATGACGTCTCTGATGGATCCTTCGACGTCCGGAGAGGGCTGGATGACGCTCGTGTACCCGTTCGTGAGGGACGAGATCAGCGTATCGGCCGTGGCACAAGCCGCGCCCACGTCGTAGGTTCCGGTGTTGGGTACGATACAAGGGGGAAGGTTTTCCTCGACAAAGTTGAAAGCAATCGTTTGCTCCCAGGCGTTGGACGAAGGTGCCTTCGTTTTCCACTCGATGTCCCGCTCGCCATAGAACTTGTAGGGATAACTGTAGGGAGGCAAAAGGGCGAGGCGGTTGATGGATGGAGACTTAGTACAGTGATTCAAGGCGCACTCGACGCTCTTCGAGAAGAGCATACGGTGGTGGTCCACGCCTGGCACCCAACGAACGGTGGTTTGTTTATCCAAGGCCTTTTCGCGAAGGAAGGTCGGGAACTTCCAACTAAACTCGTAGTAGGGCGTATTCTCGTCGGACGTGTTTAGAGTGATTTCCGGGCGGTACTGCACGTCTTCGTTGTATCCGTTCCATCCGGAAGAGCTGCCGTTGACAGCGTAGATTCTCCGCTTAGTTGGGCTAGAGATGCCGGGTTGTCCGCCTGCCGGCACTATGAAGGGCCCGACGTCGTTCGCCACGCCTAGGTCATCTTGAAACCTGAGTGCAGCGACCGAGGCCCCTTCGTCAAAATTAAGGCGGGAGAGGCTGCATTTGACGGCGGTGTCCGGAGTCTGCGCCCGAAGTGCTTTTGTATAGCTGCTGGAGCAGGGGTCCGCGTTCACGATTTCCGACGCGGGGGTGGCGTCCCGACGCGTCTTAAAGGATAGGGGCTGCATAAGCAGATGCTCGCCGCTTGCCACGACCAAAACCCCGCTAAAGTCCGCGATATTCTCGGACGAGTCGAGGCTTGGCTGCCCGACCTGGTCGTTGCCCCAAGTTACGCGGGCTAGTTCACCCTCATAGGCTCCGCCGCTCGCCTTGAACTCACTTCCGTCCGTCGGTTGCTTTTGAGTCAGGGAGAATGGACCAGGATTGAAGGCTTCCGCCTCGAAGGCCACGAGTCCGCCTAAGTTTTTCGTAGCATCGCCGATGTCATCGAATTTCGTTCGCGAGTTCAGATCCGAGGGGAACGCGGTCGAAGTGCCTGGTTGGCAAACGTATCGCGCGAGCGTGCGGCTTCCCTTCTCAGTGTCTCCGGCGTCTGATACTTTGGTATTCAGGTCAACGAGGGCGGGTTCATAGGAGAGGTACAGTCGGCACGCGACGGAATCTGGTGCGCTCGTGCTGAAACTTTTGACGTTGAGCTTGAGCCCACCGATGACAACGCTACCGGGACTGTCTTCGCTGACTTCTCCTCCGCCCAGCTTGCTCATGTCGACTAAGTAGTCTGTGGCGTCCAGCCGCAGTTTCACGGTGGACTGCAGCCCGCCATCCTCTTTGGCCACGAACAGCTGGGCAGTCGTTCCCTTGGTGAGATTGCTTCCAGCGGTAGAGCGAAACACCTTGAAGAGCCGGTTTCCGAGGGCGCCGATCTTGGATTCCTGCACCAGGGCATTCAAGGGAGCGCGAGGGAGGACGACAGCTTTGTGCGTGGTGGTGCCGCCGCTGAGCGATTTCGTGGCTCCCACTTCGGGGTCCTTGCCTACGTCGCCCGGAGAAAGGAAATAGTGATCGGGATCTTTACGGATGATAGCCGACGCGTCCGCCAGGAATACGCCGGGCTTTCCTATCGTGCTGTCGTCGAGTTTGGTGGCGGTTGTCGTCAGGGGTACGCGGGCGTACCAGTCGGGGCTTTTCTCCGGATCTACGAGCCTCGTGCGATAGGTGCCGTCACCCAAATCAATCCTCTCCGTGAGCCAGAAGGCTGTAGCCGAGGACTGTTCGCCCTTCAGCTTGAGAGCGACGTCGATGGGTTTCGAGTTGCGTTCGACCATCGAATAGGTTGATAGCGTTTCGGCTACGCTCAGTTTTACGGACTTCTTGGCGCCGTCGTGCTCCGTCAGCGTAATGGGTTTCATGAAAATGGGGGGCGCGCCGCTAGGTCCCGTAATCTTGATCTGGAGGGATCCAGTGGGCCCTGACGGAGGCATCGAGGTGACGCCGTAGTCGACCAAGCTCATCGTTGGCGGAAAAGTGAAGTCCTCGATACGAGTGTCGGTCGACACGGTGACGCGGTTCTGGCCGACAGGCAGGCCTGGTTGTTCAAATTCCAGAACAAAACGATACCGACCAGGGGTGGAAGTCAACCAAGCCACGAGAAACTCTTCGTCCTCGAGTCGTCCAACGCCCGTCATGGCGAGTTCAATGGAAGGCGTTGCACCGGCCGGCGTGGGGTGGCCCAGTCCCGAGTAATCGGAACGCCACACGGAGGGGGGGTTGATTGTCACCTCTTCGGGGTTCTCGTCGCCTGCGAACCCGCCGGAGCCAAGAGCGTAAACCTTGGCGGATTTGAGTTCGGGTCGCGCGGGCATCAGGTCCGCGTTCGGCTTCTTCCACGAAGTGCCGTCGTAGCGCAACTTGAACGCGAGGATGGCCCTTTTTGACCCGGGCAAAGTGACGAGAGAGGGGTTCTGAAGTTTCTGCACCCATCCGTTGGCGGACGTGGGAGTGGTCAAGGCTGAATCCACGCCTTCCAATACGCGAGCCAGATGTCCGCGTGCGGGCGACCAGGGCGCACCTGCTTCCGCCGATTGTACTTCGGCCACGTAGCCAAGGTGGAAGGTTGCGTACTCTGCCGGCTTAACGGTGCTGGTTTCGTAGAGTTGGGGGTAGTTAGGACCGGGATCGGTCTTCGAGCAAGTCAGCACCAGCGTATTGAGCAGGGAGCGGAATCCGTAGCGGCACCAGCGGTATTGTGTGCCAGCGAAGGCCTGGGTGAATTCCACCATCGAACGGCGCGGTGAGATTTTGACGTCGGTGAACTCATTCAACTTAAGTGTCGCGAAGTCGTCGGAACGAGGATCGTAGGGATCTGGCATCACGGCCGCGCCGACGCTGAAGGGGGCGCCGTCCGTAAAGCGAGCCAGCAACGTGGCTAGGCCAGGCTCCGCACTGCAACCCGTGCCGTTAAGATTGGTGGCATCCTTGTAGATGGCGCAAGAACGAAGCATCCAGGCGTGGCCGGAGCGGGGCAGGACCAGGAAGTCGGATACTGAACCCGGCATTGGAAGGGCTTCATGGGGGCTTTCGCTCAGGAAGCTCGAGAGGCCGGGGCCAAACTGCAGGTAGTTGGTTGAGGTTTTCGCCTCAGCGAGCGAGGTCGGGGAACAATGGAGGCGGAAGTTGCCGTGCGTGGGCTCTGTGAAATCGTCTACCTCGCCTACCGGATTGGGATGTTTGTCGCGGTTAAAGAGAAAGTTAGCGTTGCAGTAGAGCGGTCCACTGCCCTGGCCAGCGCCCACGGGTATTACAAATGAGAAGGACTGCATAGAGGACGAGAGAATCTCGTATTCCAGCACGTCGGCGTCTGTGGAGTTAGGGACATCTCCACGGTTGGTTTTGACGTTAGCCGCGAATGGATAAAGGCTGCATGCCGTTTGGGTACAGAATTTCTTGGAGAGAACCAGCTTCGGATATTTTTGGGTGGTAGACTTGGAGAGGAAGCGAAGAAAAAGGCGGTCTTTAAATACCTCCGACGGGAACGTGCCGCTGGAGTTCTCCAGTTCCCAACGCACGTGCTGCCACCACTCTTGGCGCTCAAAACTCGCGGCGCCGCGGAAATAGACCTTGCGCAGATTACCTGGGGGCTCGGAGAACACGTTACGGCTGGATCCGTCAATTTCTTCCGCGCGGCGGAAGGGTTTCAAGAGGCTAAACGAAGCAACGCTGCCTGACCGCTTATAAAAGTTAAAGGGCGGCGTGGAGGCGCCTGTTTGAGCGCGGCTCTCGAAGGGGCCGCTTTCGTCGTCGAGTGAAAGCTGTTGGAAAAGCTGGAAGTTTACGAAGCGGAAAGGCGCTACGCGAGGCGCGTCAACGTCGAGCACGCGGAACTTTACGGAGAAAGGCACAGCGCCCCCCGATTGGTCTGAAACGAGGAAGGGCTGCGTAATCACGCCACTGCCCGTAGTGACCTGGTTGCGCGTGGGACGGAAGTAGAGACCGATTTCCGATTCGTACGAGTCTGAACCCTGGGGCGAGATGGGCAAGCCCACCTGCGGAAAACACCGAGGGTTAGGAATTGAGGAGCCCGCTGATTCAGGACAAGCGTAGGTGGCCGTCCAGGCGCCGTCGGAATCCATGTTTTCTGGGAAGCGACCAGCAGCGCAGGCTAGGGACATACTGAAGCCCGTGCCATATCCGCGAGGAAAAGCGTGGCATTTCATTTGCACGTTGCTCGCCGTAAACGGCCGCTCGATGGACAACCCTTCCGTTGCACTGCCGAAAGTGATCTGGAGATGGTTGACGAGGCCCGAAACAGGGTCCTGGTAGTGACTGAAAGTCACGGGGACTTCCCGGGAAAACGGGGTACCACTGCGATCAAGCATCTTGACTCTGGCACGCAACTGGCCGCCAGCGTCGCGGAAGAAGCTAAGCTCCCGCGGGGCGGTGTCCCCGGCGGACATGGTAGCTCCCCGGTTGAGGGCTCCTTCGAGCCAAGGGTTACCCAGCTCGGGCCACTCCTGGGCCTGGTAACGGTTGCGTGTGTCTTCCTGAAACAAAAAAGTACCTTGGAGGATCTCCGCCGTCTCGTAGTCCGGCGCCGTAGAAGACACCGAGAAGTTTGCGGTCACGGAAGACATAGGTGAATAGACGATTTCGTCGCCATCGATGTCTTTGAAGCGCAGTCTGAGTTTGTAAGCTTCGCCAACTCGAACATCTATGGGTTCGGGTGGAGGGGGGGAGACAAGTTCGGGAGCGCGGTTTGAGTTCGTGATGTTGAGGGCGTAGCGGTAGACGACGGGTTTGGCCCCATCGCAAAGAGACAGCTTAATCTCGTGTCTCGTGGCACGCCCGCGAGTGCTCATCGTGAAATCCGTTTTGAAGGTAAGTCCACGCGTAGCCCTAAAGGTTTCGGCCAGGTCGAGACGCGCTTCACGTAGCTCTTTGATCTCGAGTTTGGGAGTTTCGGCGAGCGGTTTGTCGTCAAGAGTCCACTCGCTCAGGAAGAGATCGCGATCGGCATCCATAAGCTCAACACTCATGTCTCCAGCGACATTTTCGGGAACGCTCATTTCGTTCACGCGGTCGGCAAGAGGATACGGGAAACCGCCAATTGCCGAAGGTAGGTTGTTGCTTTGGACCAAGGAGCTGCGTTGTTCTTCGTCGAGAGCGAAAGTGGAAATTAGTTCTGTGACGCTTGGCGAGGCGGAGAGAGCGTTGTTGAAGGCGCGGTTGGCGAGCGAAAGGGAGCCGATAGACTTGCCAGCAAGGCAGGACCCACTCATGGCGTCTCGGAATTGCTTAAGCACGTAGAGAATTTCTTCGGGAGATTGGGGTTCGCGCCGAAGGATTTTTTCGAAGAAGCGGACTGTGCGTTCGGTGGAGAAATCCAGTGTGAGGGGCTTAATCGCTACGAACGTGCGGATCGGAAGTGAGTCGCCGGATTCGAGGCGAAGTTCTGCCTTCAACACGTTTTGGGGCCGCACCGAGCGCCCACGCGAAAGTTTAAAGGAGATTTCAGTGCGGTCACTGGAGTAATCGAGAACACCTGGGATAGGCGTGGCATCCGCGAAGCCCTCGACGAACTCAGCACCGTCTAGTTTACCCACGAAACCGAAGATGTCTTGTCCCAAACTGGCGTTAAGCCTTTCGCCCGGCGAAACCACTAGCACGGCCTCGCCCGACTTAGGCTTACATGATCCAGCAAAGATCAGAAGCGCAAGGGTCGTTCGGGACAGCAGTCTGCTCAGTACCATATTTGCAGTCCCCCGAGATGGTCATAGCCCGGCTTGTATTTGTAAGGAATGCCGAGCTTAGGAGCTAGGACGAGGTCGTTGCTCTTCGTGGTAGCGTCCTGACTGTAGATGCTGCGGGTGCCGAAGTCGGCAAAGCGATAGCGCGTAGCGCGCGGGACTGCGTTGGCTCGGATGAGCATGCCCCCGGAGACGCGCCATTGTTGGTTGTCTTTGGCGCCAAGGCCAGTGGCGAACTCGGGGGTTAGGAGGAAGGGACGGCAACGGCCGTTGCGATCGCAGTTCGAGTTTTCTGAGGGGCTACTCGAACTGTAGGTGCCGTCGGCTTCTTCCCACCCGGCGTCGATACTGCCTGTTTCGCCGCTTCGGCCAAAGTACACGAAACCTGCTCCAACCTTGCTCATCCCCGCGGGATTGAAGTTCGGCATGGGCACCAATAGCTCGGTGAACCTGTCTCCGTTGACGTCGCCTGCGCTCTCAACGTAGAGGCCGAAGCTTTGGCCTTGGTTGCGGGTGTCGAAGGTGTCTGGACGCAGGAGCGCGCCACCGGATGGCAGCGCTGTTTTTGTGTCGCGACATTCGCCTGCTTTCCCCGGCTTGTCGCAAAGCGTGTACTTGGAGAGCATGTTACGGTGGGCCGCGACCATGATCGGTAGGTCACGGTTATAGAGCGGGTCTTCGCCTCCCGACGCGCCCACGAGGCCGAAGTTGGTGGCACCATAGAACAGGGCTACGCCTCCGTTGCGAGGCATTCCCTCACCTGCGCCTCGCCCCACAAGATTCGGCATGCCAAGGGCGAAGTCGGAGAAGAAGTCGGCGTTCAGGTCGCCTAGGCCAGCGCTTGCGGCGCCTAGACCGGCCCCCGAGAGTGTCGATCCGGTCACTTGATCACGAACGTCGTCGTCCGTGGTTGAGGCAGCACTCGCCATGTGCACCCGGACCACGCGGGCTGGGTTAGTTACCACGGGTGATTCCGTAGCTCCGCCATTGCGCAGGCCGCGCGGGCTACCTCGGAAGTAAACGAAGGACCCCGGACGCGAAGCGCTACGAGGCAGCGGAATGACAAGGTCGTCGTAGCCGTCGTTGTCGACGTCCCCGGGGCTTACGCACAGCTCGCCGAAGCGATCCAGAATGGCTGTCCATCCCGTCGACCCAAGGTTGTTAGAGCCGGCCAACGCCATGGCATATCGCACTTGGGACTCGCGCCAGGGGCGGTAGGGTTCGTAGTGTTTGAGATTTGTGGCGACCCCCGCGCCGATGGACGGCGTGGATACGATAAATTGGTAGGGATCAAAGAGAAGGGCGGGGCGGCATTGGGCGGACTTCCCAAGGTCCGACGGCGTGCGGCAGTTCGAGTCGAGGGGGGAACCTTCGATCATCGAGTTGGCGTCCGAGCCCAGTGTAGAGCCCCCATACGACGCGAAATCATAATGGTCGTTGCTGATAACTCCCGTTTGAAGGCCGGTATTGGAGCCATAGAAAACGAAGATCCCCGTGTTGGCGTAGCCCACGGCCTCGGTATCTTGGTAGATATGAACGAATTCCTGGCCCACCGGGGAACCTGCAGAGGGGTGAACCAGAGCGCGGGCGCGGACTCTGGTAATCGAGCCTAAGGCCAAGTCGCCGAAACCGTCGCCATTGAAATCTCCATGACAGATTGGTGCTTGGGCGCCCGGCAAGTCTGCGTTCGCGCTGGCCCAGCTCCGTGAGCTGTCTAGATTATCGACGAGGGTGGGTTGCAGGGTAGAAGTGATCGCTCCCACATCTTTGTTCCCCGGATTAAAGTCGTACTGGTAGAATTTTTCTGGTTCCTTGACGGCCCTGGGAGGATCTTGAATTGATCCAAGGCGATCCGCACTCGGGACGTCGGTGCTCCATCCGTGGATTGACTCCATGGCAAGCTTGATGGTTGTGGCTGCGCCATTCCCATCTGGAATGGCGACGGCTCCCGTCGGGAAGCGGATCAGTCTCGGGTTGCGGTTGATGGGGCTCTCGGAAGGTGCCGCAACGACGAGACCACTGTCTGAGCCGTGCAGTATGACGAAGTTGCGGTTGGCCACTACGAGATCGTCGCAGGAGTCGCCGTCCACGCTTCCCACACCGGCAAAGAACCTTAGTGGATCACCGTCCCCGGGGTTGAAGGTCCAGTTCGAAGTATCGATCCATTGCGGGGCGCGCAGGCCCATCTTGGAATCGGAGATCATACGTCCCGAAGCGGCGCGCGAAACGGGGATCCCGCTGGAACCATCAGCTTTTGTCGTTACGAGGCCTGTGGTTGAGCCGTAGAGGATGAGTAGTTCTGTACGCATCCCGGCTCCTTGCGCCCGGTAATGGGGGAGGACCATGTCCGTATATCCGTCGCAGTTAACATCTCCGACCTGGCGGGCACGTTCGAAGCCCGTCGTAGGTAGCGACGAGACGCTAAAATAGCTACCCCCCGAAGGATCGGGTGTCTCGAGAGCCAAATCCACGCTGCTTTCGATCGGCGTGGGGCCGTTCTGGGTGGGGGGCTCGAAGAGGGCCACCGAGCCTCCTTGAGATACGGTGATGGGACGGTTGTTCAGATCAGGGCCGAACTTTTCTTGGCCCGGAGCGCCGATGGCGAGTCCCGGATTAGCCCAGAAGAAGTTATAGAATCCGCCTGTGCCAGAACTGCCGAAGAGCGAGTTCACGCCGGAAGCAATGAGAGGCGCACTATGCTCGAAGCTGGACGCTGGATTCAGGCCCTGCAGTACGCTCGACCGGTACAAGTACGAGCGTCCGCGGGAGCCAGAAGATTGGGGGGCACCCACAATAAGCATGTCTAGGTTTGTCAGACTGAAGACAGGTTGCCATACGCCCGCTAGCGCAGAGTTATCGGAGAGGACTCCATCGCTGCAGTCCTCCACGGATTCGCAGCGCACCATGCTGAGAGGTTGGCGTAGCGTGCTCAGCGACGCACCGAAACGTGCGCCCGATTCGGCAGGGCTGGGAATAATCGAACCCAAACAGTTGTTCTGCGATTCGCACAGAGGAGCCTGCACCCGGTTCTCGGCCATCGGCGCGGCGTTCGAGATAGCAGGTAATGCGACAGACGGGGCTGTCCATTTACCGGTGTTGGCTTCGTCGAAAGCGAAAACATAGACGCGGCCGGTGCTTGATCCGTAACCCGGTGCGCCCACGGCCAACGCTTCGCGGATGCGATTGCGCGAAATGTGGTCGAGTCCGATCGAGCCACGGAGGGCGTCTGTGATATGGGAGGGTGCGTTTGAGCCGCTCGACGGCGAAATGCGACCCATTCGCGGGTCGCGGAAGTTTCCTGCGGCGATGGCCGTTCCAAACGCCGATGACGAGTCGTCACCTTGAATGGCCCATGCGTATTTTTGTTGCACGCTGCGAAGGCGCGTCGCGGACTCTTCGAAGGGCTGGAAGACGAAGACCGCGCCGCGGTTCGTCCCATATCCGGGGGCACCCACCCAGAGCTGTCCCGTATGGCGCTTGTTGGCGGAATCGCGGGTTTCGAGCGTTTGGACTCCGGCTCTTAGTAGGTTTGCGCTGGTGATCGATATAGCCGTGCCGAAATTCTCCTGACCCCTACGTATCGGGAAAGGAAGTGTAAATTTGATGGGGCTTGGCTGCGTTCCCGACGCCTGTCCTGACCCTGTTGAGTACTTGCCAGCCGGGCAAGATCCCGTGAGTTCCTTGCCACATTCGTCCGTATGTGCGGTACTGCTTTTCTCGAAGCTGTAGCGGATTCCAGCGGCGCCCCCGAAGTATACGAAAGCGGCGCCGGTGTTTTCATGCCCTACGCCTCCACGCGGGTACGGCGCTCCAACACCCCGATGATCGGTGTAATTTGCACGAGCCTTAGGCGCGCCCACGGCGAGGTCATCGAAGCCATCGCCGTCGAGATCACCCACCGAGAGCGACGTTCCGAACTGGGAGCCGGAGCCGAGTAAGTCGTGGGTACGCCAATCGGCGGCGGTCGCAGCTTGGGGAAGGAACGGGTAAAACTCCGAAGTACGGTAGATGGACTTGAACCAAGCGTGTCGGTCTTCAACAGCGGAGTCTTCGGAAACGTCCAAGCCGCGTGGCCACTGGCAGGTTTGGAGGGCAAAGCCACTGCCCGTCGAGTTCACGCAAGCGTTGTACCCATTCATGAGGGAGAAGGGGTACACGAGAGTTCCGCTGCAGCTCGCGGTGGGATGGAAGAAACGCGGCGCAATGCGGTCAGCCGCTGCGGCGCTATACGAGGGGTGGTACTGGGCGGTCGTTGGATCGTTGCTACTTTCGGATCCGGGGCAGGAACCGAGGAAATCGGTAAACGGGCGCGACACCGCAGCCACGCTGCCGTTTGAGAGGCCTGACGGGGATCCGTAACGGATGTAGACTCCGCCACCTGCGCTGGGGAGCACCGGGTCTCCGTCGCTAGGTGATCCACCAGCCACGTAAAGACCGGGAGCGCCGATCGCGAGGTCTTGGCATGGCCGGCCGCCAATAATATTTTGCAGGCCGTTGATTGTTTTGTCGGCCGACTCAAAGTCTCGGTTGAAGTTACCGACGGCTAAGGCTTGGCCGAAGCGCACGTTAGATTCAGGGACAAGGCCCTGTCCCCAAGGCATTCCGTCGAGATAGCGAGAGTCTGGCACGAGCATGATCGGCGGATAGAGAGTCGCGTTGCCACTTTTCTGGGCAGAACCCGGAGTGCGCGAAGGGGGAGGTGCCTTGATCGAGTTGTGACTTCCGTAAAAGAGGCCTTCGGCGGAGCCATAATACACAACCACAACGCCTGTGCTCCGGATTTTTCCCGCTGAGTCCTGCCAAGCCGCGTTGGGCATGCCTACGGCCAGGTCGTCGTGACCGTCGCAGTTGAAGTCACCGGTGGCCGTCGAGGTGCCCATGCCCTGCGCGCCCAGCACGTGGTCGAGCACAGCATGCACGACTTGCGACTCGTCGTCGGCCGTCTTCACGTAGAAGTCTCGCGCACCGATCGTCTTAGGCAGTCCCGTAGCTGTTGGTGTGAATTGCCCCTGGATGCGGAACTTGCCGCCGTAAACCTTCCCGGGAATTGTAGGAAAGGGGCTGTCGAAGGAAATGAGTTCGTTTTGCTTGAGGTTGCCGCGCGAGACGCCCAGGACCTTGTCCTCGACGACGTTGTCGTTGTTCAGCCAGTTCACGCTGAGATCGAGCACGCCGTTGACCGCATTGTTGGCAAAGAAGGAAAGGGCGCGGCTAACCAGGATGCCTTTTGAGGGCTGCATCTGGAGGAAGGCATTCTCGGAATCGTCACTGAGTTCTGTGGAGGACGTGATTTCGCGCACGAGGGGATGTCGCGAGGTTCTACCGTCGGCGTATACGACTTCGCAGCCTACGGCGTAGCGCGTGAGTGGAGCTACGGCCGATCCGGTCTTCATCAGTTTGTTTTTGATCGGGGCTTGGACGATCACTGCGCTGCTTACGAATGGGTCCGAGCTTAGGTTACCGTTCGGCAGGAAGTAACACTTGAAATAGGTGTTGTCTTCGACGGTGGGAGCCGGGAGCAGGTCCGATGTTTCCCAAGGTATGTGCGACCACTGGATCTGGATGCCGGCGTACTCCTGCGTCTGTCCGTCCCAAGGTGCCGTCTCCGCGAAAGGAATCCAAGAATTCAGGTTGAAAATGCGGTGAGGCTTGGAACTCGTGATCGAGCCTTCCTTGTTATATCTGTAAACTTTGAGTTCCTTGCGCTGGCTCGGGGAGACCGGGATTTGCGCTTCGAGGAAGGGCGTTTCCACCAGGGGTTTCGAATCGCTTTCGAGCGAGAACACTTTGTAAGTGAGGGAGTTGGAAGATTTTTGCCAGGCGATGCGAACGGTCCACGGAGAGACGCCCCCGGCGTCTGCAGCACTCGCCCCCGCGCTCGTGGATTTGCTCGCGCTGTTGAGACAGCCGGTGAGGGTGGCAAAAACCCCCGTCGACAGGAGGAAGACGGCCTTGGAGGCGAGTGTTCCGCGTTGTACGACCTGTCTGACTTCCATAAACGTTCCTCTTCTTCAGTGACGCCCCTCTAAAAGCGGCGCCTCCTCAAACATCGGCCTTCTGAGACTTTTAGTTTATGGTTTTCCCCCCTCGCGCAGGTGTGAAGTTTGGATAAACGCCGCCGAGGCAATGTCTAAGTGATTGAATTTCATCTGTATTTCAAGGACCCATAAAGATTCCGTGAAATAATTTGTTCCCCCTCTCAACTTTTTCAGAGCTCCGTCCGAAAGAGCAAAGGTCAGCCTCGTGATGGGGACGGAAGACAACAGGAGAGACAGGATGCTCGTACTGACGCGTAAAATAGGTGAAGCGATCGCGATCGATGATCACATCAAGATCACGGTCGTTCAGATCAAGGGCAAGCAGGTGCGTATCGGCATCGAGGCGCCCAAGGAAACCAAAATCCATCGCGAGGAGATTTACCGCGCGATCCAGGATGAGAACAAAGCCGCCACCCAATCGATGGCCGCGAACTTTGCTCGCGTGCAGTCGCCGGTCAAGAAGACCGGGACCGACGGTTGAGACGAACTTAGGAATCAATCCCGTCGAGGATCGACGGGCATCGCTCTAGGAGGGAGCTAGCCATGAGAATCCAAACCACCCGTTTCGGTGAAGTCGAAGTCCACGACGACCACATCATCCAGTTCAAGGACGGGATGATCGGTTTTCCCCAACTCAAAGAATACGTTCTCGTCGAGTCGCCGAGCATGCCGCTCGTGCTCTGGCTCCAGGCGGTCGGCGACTCCGACATCGCCTTCCCGGTGGTGGAACCCTGGTTCTTCCGCCGCGATTACAAAACGCCCATGACCGACGCGGATCGCATCAGTCTCCAGTACACGGAGACGGATCGCCTCAAGACCTTCACGGTCCTCACCATCCCCGACGACATGACCAAGATGACGGTCAACCTCCGCGCTCCGGTGGTGATCAACATCAACAAGTCCACGGGCACGCAGGTGGTGCTGCAGGACAAGACGCTCGACATCCGCACCCCGGCCCACGAGGCCTTCAACAAAGCGATGTCGAACTTCTTCCTTACGCAGACGGTGGAGAAGCCCGAGCAGTCCCACGACGCCTGGGTGGCGGTGGATTACAAAGGCACCGAGCGCTCCGCCACGGGAGCTTGATCATGAGAACGCGGGCGTTCGCCTTGATCTTGGCCGCGCTTCCCGCTGCGACTTTCGCAACGGGGGCACGGGCCTCGGAGATCGGTCCTTCCGGATTGCGCATCGAGGCTCGTCCCTCGATCTTTGCCAAAAAGACGAAGTCAAAAAAGGCAAAGCCCGCGGCCGCCCCGCACGCCGAAGAAGCTTCCGTCGTGGAGACCACGGCTTTTGATTCCCGCACGGGCTTTGAGGCCATGGTCCAAAAGAGTGCGGCTGGGCGCGACCCGGCATCGATCAAGCCTAAGGCGCGCGTGATTGCGCTTCGTCGCGAACTGGGTCTTACGCGAGTCAGCGCCGATCAGGCCCCGCAGGACATCGTTCTCAGCGGCGGCACCGACGCGGGCCTCTCGGAGGGCATGACCCTCACGATCATGCGCAAGGTGCCCGTGCTGGATCCTTACCGCGACAACAAGCAGCTCGAACTCGAGATCCCCTACGGCATCGTCCGTTTGGTGAGCGTGCAAAAAGACGTCGCCGTGGCGAGACTCGAAAAAATGGATCCGATCCAGAAGGGCTTGGCCATAGGCACGCGCGGCGTGTTCGTGGGCGACTACGTCGGCTCCGACAACTGATCAAGACATCAGCCATTTCTCCATCAGCCGCTTTATCTGGGTTTGGTATTTTACGCCGTGAAGCTCCGACTTCCTTTTAAACGCCCTCAATTGATCTGTCGGTATTCTCAGGCTGATGAGTTTGCTGTCTGAAACCCTCTCGGATTCCCGGAGGAGTCGAAAACTTTCCTGAAACTCAATGATTTCGCGGGGGCTCATGGCCATCCCCCGCTCCAGATACTCCTCCGAAAAAAATTGAACGGGTCTCTCGACGGCCTCTTTCATGTCGCCTTCTTTTTCTGGATGATCTGCAAAGCAAGGACGTCCGCTAAGTCCTGGGGCCGGCCGGACTTTTGCTTCATCCGGATAAGGTCTTTCAGCGAAGCGAGGCGCACCACGGTGGCGCCGATCTTTCGCTCTTCCGTACGAATTTCCTTCAGGTCTTCTGTCAGCAGAATGTCGACGACCTCGGAAGCCCGTTCCGGATTCACGAAACTCCAGGCGATGAGGTTTCGGTTGCGACGATACTCTTCGCGAAAATCGAAAACTTGGGCGGCCTTCAGCGGAAGCAAGGAGCGCAAGCCGAGCCGATTGAGGACAGTTTCAGCCCTGAGAAAGTCGCCCTTTTTGAGGCGCAAAACGAGGTCGACATCCACGGTTCCGCGTACGGCACCGTGCAGAGAAACGGCCAATCCGCCCACGACCGCGTAGGGAAGTTTTGCTTCCGCCAAAGCCTGAAAAACGCGAATAAGAAACATGTATATACATGTATATCACAAAGGGCGCCGCCTGGGCTAGTTAATGTCTTTCGATCCCTTGAGCAGCGGAATCTTCAGTTGAGATTCCGTGTCCGAGGCGGCCACGAACACGGCCCCCCGCGCCGGCGCGCGTTCGCCCACGTCTCCCAGGCGCATGCGCAAAACTTCCCCCAGGTTTCGCAACGCGGGTTCCAGGTTTTCCAGCGGACGCTTGCGCGAATAGCCCTTGACGAGCCTGGACAAAAGACGCGGCAACTCCGGAACCTCCGAGAGGCGCTGGGTGAGTTCCGAGGAAGACAAGAGCAGCGCCTCTTCTTCCATTTCCGAGAGATACAGTAAAATCACGTGCCCTTGCAGGTGTTGCTCGTGGTCGTAGAACTGCGACTTGGCCCGTGCCGCCACGCGCTCGCGAACGGCGCGCGGAGCAAAACGATGCAAAAAGAGGGCTCGGAACGCAAAAAGCAGGCTACCGGCTGCGAATCCTGCCATCGGCGGGATCAAGGGGTCGCTCAAGGGCACTCCGCGCAGGCCCTCGATCAGCCAGCCCACGAGAATCCCGGCTCCGAGGCCGCCTACCGACAAGAGATAGAGGAGTTCGGCGTAAAAATCGCTCTCGCGGGCCACCACCACGACCATGTTGGCGCCCAGGCCTCGTTGGGCCTCGCGCAGCGATTCGTTCAGCCGTTGCTGCCATTCCGGCTTCCAGGGGGCGGAGCCGGCTACCTTTTGCAAGAAACTGAGACCCCACGCCATGCGTATCGACACGTTATCACGTCGTCGCGGGGAACCCCTCGGGTCCGGATTCCGTCAGACAGCCGCACGGCGTCTTTGTCCCTTGAAGGCCCCCCTCCGATCCGGTAGTCCCATCTCCCATGTCATCGAAATCCCTCGTGATCGCCTTCGTTTTGGCCCTGGCTTCCTGCACCGGCGCGCGAGGTCCCCTCGGCAGCGAAAAGAACCCCATCAAATTCTACCTGCTCCCCTCGGTGGACGCCAAAATGCTGGGCGACGGCGCCAAGGTCCTCAAGACCTACCTCGAGAAAAACACGCCCTACAAGTTCGAGACCGCCGTGCCCGCAAGTTACGTGGCCGTGGTGGAAGCCTTCGGCACTTCCCGTGCCGACGTGGCTTCGATCAACACGTTCGGCTACCTGATGGCCCGCGATCGGTACGGCACCGAAGCGCGCGTGATCGTGATTCGCAACGGCTTGGAGACCTACCAAGCCCAGATCGTGGCCCGAGCGGACTCCAAAATCACCAAGCTCGAGGATTTTGCCGGCAAGAAGTTCGCTTACGTCGACCCTGCTTCCACCTCGGGCTACCTGCTCCCGGCTAAGCTCTTCGCCGAGAAGGGCATCAAGCCCTCCGAAACCGTCTTCGCCAAGAAGCACGACAACGTCATCACCATGGTCTACCAAAAGCAGGTCGACGGCGGGGCTACCTTTTATTCGGCGGCCGACGAAAGCGGTATCCAGGACGCCCGTCGCCTGGTGAAAACGCAGTTCCCCGACGTAGAGACGGCCATCAAGATCGTTCAGCTCACGGACGCCATCCCCAACGATCCGATCGCCTTCCGCAAGGACATGCCCGAGGAAATGAAGCAACAGATCGTCGCGGCGCTGCTCGCGTTCGTGAAGACAGAAGAAGGCAAGACGGTCTTTAAGGGTCTCTACGGCGTGACCGATCTTCGGGCCACCACGGACTCCGTTTACGACGGAGTCCGGGCGATGTTGAAATCCCTCGGCAAAAACGCCGAGGAACTCACCAAAGGAAAGTGACGGTTTCTCGATGGCCGATCCAACGCCCATCCTCTCCGTACGTCATGTCGCCAAACAGTTTCCGAACGGCGTTCGCGCGCTGAAGGACGTGTCCTTTGACGTCTACCCCGGGGAATTCCTGGTGGTCATCGGCCTGAGCGGCTCGGGCAAGTCCACGCTTCTGCGCTGCCTGAACCGCCTTCACGAGCCCACCGGGGGCGAGATTCTCTTTCATGGCCAGGACATCGCACATCTTCAGGGCAAGGAAACCCGCGAGCTCAAGAAAAAGATCGCGATGATCTTTCAACACTTCAATCTCGTGCCCCGTCACTCGGTGCTCAGCAACGTGCTTATGGGAGCGCTTTCGCGCACGGCCACGATCCCGAGTCTGCTTGGCCTTTTCGACCAAAAAGACCACGCCAAAGCCATGGAGTACCTGAAGCTCGTTGGCATCTCCGAGAAGGCTCACATCCGTGCCGATCAGCTGTCGGGCGGTCAACAACAACGCGTGGCCATCGCGCGCGCGCTCACGCAGCAGCCGACTCTCCTGCTTGCCGACGAACCCGTGGCCAGCCTCGATCCCGCTACCTGTCACGTGGTGATGGACTATCTCCTCAAGGTGAACCGCGAGCTGGGCATCACGATCATCTGCAATCTGCATTTCCTGAGTCTCGTTCGGCAGTACGCCACGCGCGTGATCGCGCTCCGCGCGGGCGAACTCGTGTTCAACGGAAGCCCCAAAGACATCGACGAAGCGTGGTTTGCCCGCATTTACGGAGACCAAGCGAAGGAAGTTCATGTCAACTGAAGCCATGCCCGGGGAAATCACGAGAACGCCGACGCTCAAGGCGGCGGTGCTCGATGCCGTGGTGACGGCCTTTCTGATTCTTTCCTCTTACTTTCATCTGGCCGATCTCACCGAAGACCAAGTGCTCGACATGTCCCGCAACGCGGGTTTGGGCTTGGTCGCCTTGGTGGCGGGTGCGATCTTTGGTCTGTTCGTGAACCTGGGCCTGAATCGGCGCTCTCTTGGCGCCACGGTGTTCCCGAGGCGCGGCACCAAACCCATCGAGGCCGAAGCCTGGTATCGCACTTTCTGGGGCTGGCAGTTCCTGGTGGTGTTTATCAGCATGTTCGTGGTGGGCGTGGGCGTCACGAAGTTCAGCTTTTACGAGCTGTTCTCTCGCGAAGGCTTTGCCGGCGCCACTCGCTTGTTCAATTCTCTGGCTCACCCCGATTGGCGCATCCTGCCTCAGGGCGTGTTGGGGATTGTGGAAACGATTTTCATCGCCTTCATCGCCACGGTTCTCGCGATTCCTTTCGCGTTCGTTCTGAGTTTTTATGCCTCCAAAAACCTCCCGCCGCTTTTTGAAACCCGCGGCGGTAGCTCCCTGCAACGAGTTCTTCGTTTCTTCTTCGGCTTTGGGCCCTTGAAGTACTTTGGCATTCGCACCGTGATTAACCTGGTCCGCTCTTGCGAGCCGGTCATGTGGGCCATCATCTTTTCGGTTTGGGTAGGCATTGGTCCGTTCCCCGGCATGCTGGCGCTTCTCGTGCACGCGATCGCCTCGCTTACCAAACAATACTCGGAACAAATCGAAGGCATCTCCAGCGGCCCGGTGGAGGGAATCCAGTCCGCGGGCGCCGGCACGTTGCAAGTCATTTGGTACGCCATCGTCCCGCAAGTGGTTTTGCCGTTTGTCGCCTACACGCTCGATCGTTGGGACATCAACGTGCGCATGGCCACGATTCTCGGCCTCGTGGGCGCAGGCGGCATCGGATCGCTCCTGATTCAAGCCCAGGGCCAGGCCGCGTGGGAAGAAGTCGGCGCCTTGATCTTCTTGATCGCCCTAGTCGTGTGGCTCATGGACATGGCTTCGGCGCATATCCGTGAAGCCATCAAGTGAAGTTCTTCCAAGATCACGACCACGACTGGGTTCGCGAACAGGATTTTCACGACACCACCGCTGCTGAGCTCTTGGCCCACGTGCCCGTGCGCTCTCTCGGCGCGCCTCGCCCCGATGCTTGGGTGATCGACCTCGACTCCACGCTTTTCTGCGTCGGGCCTCGGGTACGCTCCGTTTTCGGGGAGTTTCTTCGTCGCCATCCCGCACCGCCGCCCGGTTGGCAGCGTATCTACCCGTTTCTCGAGTCCTCGGTGCAGCGCTATTCCATCGAAGGCACTTTCGAGAAGATCATCGCCACCTGGGATGCGCGCGGCGCGCGGGAGCAGGCCCACGAACTCTGGAGCTCGTTCCAAGATTATTGGAACGAGCACTTTTTTTCGAACCGCTATCTCTCCCAGGACATTGCGTACCCGGGCGCACGCGATTTCGTTGCGCAGCTCGTGGCCCGAGGCACGGAAGTCGTTTATCTGACCGGCCGAGATCGTCCGCGCACCGGTGCGGGCACGATTCAGGCGTTGCGGGCAGCGGGTTTTCCGATGGGCGAAACGGCGCATTTGTTCATGAAACCCGATCGCGAGATCGCCGACCTCGATTACAAGCGCATGTCGGCACAGGTGTTGCGCAGCCGCTTCGAGGTGCGTGCGCTCGTGGACAACGAGCCCGAAAACCTGGTGATGTTTGCTCGTGAGTTTCCGCGGGCCGAAGTCGTGTTCTTCCACACGATCATGAGTGGCCGCGTGCCGCTCGAGGACTTCCGCACGCTGCTCGGCGGCCGCAAGCCGTGGCGTCTCCACAATTGGCTGTAAAAAAGCGCTCGCTTATTCGCGGGGGCAGCAGAAGGCGTCGGGGCCGCCGCCTTCGCGGGGATCCATGGGTCGGCAACCCGAGGCTTTTGACCGAATCATCTGATCGCGAGTGAGCACCGCGCAATCCTCTTCGGCATCGCGGTTTAGGAGCGCCACGGGTGGGGTTTGGGCCTCTTCCGCTTGGCGGGTGTCACGAATCCGTGCGTAGTCCCACTCGGTTTTCTTGGGTTTAGCCGCCGTTTGGGGCGCGGAGGGCGTTGTGGCGCAGCCGGCGAACACGGCGCAGATCAGCAAGAGCGCTTTTTCTTTCATGCTTTTCCTATGGTGAACCTGCGGGAGGCGTTCGCCAATGGTAAATTTTTGTCTGTCATGCTGGGATCCTCGGTTCTCGTCTATCTGCGTCGTCTGGAGCCGGTGGCTTCCGTGGAACCCCCCGGGGATCCGCGGCTTTGGCAGGCCCTCCGGGCTACGCTCGGTCCCGTGGCTTGCCGACGGGGTCTCGTGCTGAGGGTGGAGTGGCCCGAAGGCAGCGAGGTGCCCGACTCTAGCTTCTACGAGCGCGCTCTCAGTCTGCCCAAGTTGTACGAATGCACCGTGCTCCCGGCCTTTCGGGCGCCGACCCTGCTCGTGCGCGGCAGGGGCGGAGGCTCGCACCCTTTGTCCACGCTCTTCGCGGAGTGGCTCACATTGCGTGGCTGTCCGGCCCCCTCAGAGCTGTGGGTAGCCGAAAGCTTCGAGTTGGAGAGGCTCGACGGAAGCCCGGAAACCACGGCCCTCACCGAGGCCACCGAGCGACTCCTGACTTTGGGCGAGCGATCGGGGATCTACAGCCCCGACGGCGAAGAGGCCCTGGTTTTTCGGACGGGCGAATCGGGCGGCTGGCCCCTGGTCATCGAGGGACAGACCCTTCCGTCCGGCGTGCCGCTCTCCCAAGTTTTGCTGGAATCTTGCGCCGGTGGCGAACATTCTTTGATCCGCCGCAACGTGCTCGTTCGCGAATCTCGCCCGCGCACACCCACGGCGGTGACGGAGTTGAAGCCTGCTATTCAGGACACGCTCTGGGCCTGGAACACCATTCAGGATCCCGTGGCTCTCGGTTGCTTGGCCAGTCCGCCGCTGCATTTTTTGGTGGGCGCTCCCGTACGTCCCGATGCCGCAAATTGGGCTTTCGAGGCGCGCGCGCAGTGCGAACGTGTTTCGGGCTTCTACGACCGCGCCCTGGGCACGATGGATCTCCGCACGGGGCGCACCGCCGTGGCTACGGTGGAAGTCACGTCGCCACTCCCGCTCTCGCATCGTCCGCTCTCGATCGGCATCGGCCCGCAGAAGAGCGTCCTTTACGCGATCGGCCCGTGGGACGCACGCAATCCCCTGATGGAACGACGGATCGAATCGTTGATCGTTCATCGTCTCAGGGATTTTCCGATCGAGGGCGAGGTCGTCGAGGGTCGCCAAGATTGGGCCGTGCGACTCGGGCAGATTCTCGGTGCCTTTGAAGGCTGGACCTTTGACGAGACGGGTTTGCGTGCGTTGCTTGCCGGAAACTTTTCTCGCAATCGGCACCAGCGCCTGGGATTGTTCTGGGGTGCGGAGGAGCTTGCGGAGCTCGGTCCTCTCTGGGGTTTGCCTTTGCTTCGACTCGGCACCAAGAACACGGAGTCTCGTTTTGTCATCGGCGAGGAGACTCTCAAGCCCCGTGGTCTCGTGTGGCCTTCGGAAAGCGTGGAAGAGGCCACCTGGACCTATCCGGAGCTCAAGTCTCCCACTTATGGCTACGAGAAGGCCACTCTTTTCCCGGACCGCTACCTGGCCAAGGTCGTCGTCAAGGAATCCAGCCTTCATGAATGGCATTCGCAGCTTTGGATTTCGTCCGGCGGAGATCGCCTGCGGAGCGCTCCTCACCGCAACGAGTACTCCACGAGCCTGGATGGCTTTCGGTGGACGGATGGCGAGAGGCTTTGGGCCGAAGCCGTCGGTTCCAAGGAAGGTTGGTCCGACGTGGATCCCCGCCAAGCGGGCGTGGCCTGTGTGGATGCGGCTCAGCGCTCGCTCATCGCACTCGGCGCGATGCCGGGCGAAGGGGGCGTGGCGTCCGTGTGGCTCACGCATCCCGACGACTTTGCGGAATCGGAGGAGGGCCGCGCCAAGTTGGGTGCGTACCTGCTCGCCTTCCAGGGCGTAAGCCAGGCGTTGCAGGCCTTTCGCTTTTCCGTTTCCACCTTCAATGCGTTCGCGCCTTCCTACTCGGTGGCGAAGCCCGAGATTCGGGTGTTTCTGCGCTCCCGACTGGCCTCGGATTCGCCCCAAGTAGTCCCCGGATTCCGCATGAGCGGCGAGATGCTCTACGCAGTGGGACCGCGTCCGGCTTTCATGGACGCCGGAAGTCACTTGCTCTCGCACGTGAAGGTCATCTCGAATCACCTCTCGAGGCTCGTGCTGCCGGCCCAACTGGAACTCTACGCGCTCATTTGGTCTCTCATGAAAAAGGGCGTGATCACGAGCATCCGTCCTATCGGCGAGGGCGGCATTGCCGGAGCCGCGGGCGAAATGGCTCTTTGGGGCGGGATGGGTGCGCAGTTGCGTCCGAACCTGCCCACGATCGAACTCTTCAGCGGTGCTCCGGGGCGTTTCCTGGTGGGCGTTCTGCCGTCGGAAGCCAAGAACTTCGAGAGTCTCGTCAAAAGCGAGCTCCTGACGGCGGTGGGCATGACGGGTACCGAGAAAGTACTGGGCTTGCCGCTCGATCAGCTCAAGGAAGTCCGTAGAGGAAAAACCCCATGAGCGGACAAGTTTGGAAAAGCGCTACGGTTTTCGAGGGGCCGGGCTTTGGCGATCAGGGCGACGTCGTGCGCAGCCTCGAGTTGGCCGGACTCAAGGTGCGGCGAGTCTCTCCGGGAGCGGGCACTGCGCGTTTCTCGACAGCCGATCAGGCTGATATCCTCGGATCGGATTTTCTGATTCTTCGGTCTCCCTGGTCGGCTACCCCCGAGGATATTCTCTACGCCCAGGTGTTGGCGGAACGGCTGCGTCGCTTGCTTCCGCTCGAAGACGGACCCTCTCTGCTGGGCATCGGCCGGGGGGCGCTCGTGTTGCTTTCGATCCTGCTGGGGGATCTCTCCTCGCTCGAATGGTCTTCGGCCTTCGAAGACTCGCCCAAGTGGGTCGACCTCAGGTCCTCCACCGGCAGCGGAAATCTGACTCTCAAAGGTTTCGTGCAAGGACGGGCCGTGGCGCGCGTAAAGCACGATCGGCTTTTGCCGTGGCTTACGCACGAAGCGCTCGGCCCCGTGGGATGGCGGATCGACAAGAGAGTGTGGATCTCGCTCGTGGACATTCTCGCCTATGACGAGCGAGTCCAACTCCCGGAGTTCGGCTATGCCGATCTCACGCAAGTGCCCACTCAGACGCAGCTCATCGAGCGTTTTGCCAGGGGGCAGTGGTGAAGGCCGCGGGCGAAGCCGGGGTCGACTTCCGGAACTGGGTGCGCAAGTGGGGCCCAGGGCTTTGGAACCTGCTCGCGCGGTCCAGCGAAAGCGACGAATCGGTGCTCGACGATTTCTATGAGCTCGCTGAGCGCGCTCGCTCGGTAAAAGCGACGGCGGGCGAGGCGGGGGATCTGGCGCGCTCCGGTGCCTTCGTCAAAGAATGGTTCCGTCGTGCCAAGACGCGCACGGATCGCTCGGCCCTTGAGGACCGGGTCTATCTGATGGGACATCTAACGTTGGGGTGGTCCTCCGACGAACTCGCGCGCATTCTGGGTGGGTTGTCGCCTCAGGCCTTCCGTCGTCGCCTTTTCGATTCGCTCAAACGTTCGGCCGATTTGGGCCTCGAGGAAACGAAATACCTCGGACGCGATTGCGCGCGTCAGGATCTCTTTTTGGTGGACGAACTCATGGGGCTCGCATGGCGCGATCCACTCGGATTTTTTGATCCCGAGAAGCTCGCCCGCCACCGAGCCCAGTGTGGTCGTTGTCGCATGCTTTTTGAGCGACTCAGTCAGGAGATTCGCGACGTCAGAGCTCGCCCCGTGAGTTTGCCTCCACCCTCGTACCTGGACCAACTCGAGCGTCTCGGGCTCTTTCGTGAAGACTGGAAACCGAATCGCTGGCTCCGCGGATGGCCGTGGTATGTGCGCCTGCCCCTACAACTCGGCCTGGCGTCTTTGGTCGTGTTTGGAGTGCTGGCCGTGCCGTATTACGGCGATCTCTTCCCGGAATGGCGACGCATGTTGCAGACGGCGGCACGTCCGCGTCCGGTGCCGACACAGAAGGTGGCCGCCGTTCCCACGCCCGTGCCTTCGGCCTCTTTCCGTCCTCTCGTGCTCGCGCCTCTGGACGACGAAACGACGGCATCGCTCGCGACAGCGCCTCAGGTCGTGCCGTCCGAGGCAGTGCCCTCTCAAGCGGCGCCCACGCAGGTCGCTTTGATGCCGAGTCCAACGCCCTCGGCGGCGGCGAGTGTGGAACCTGCGGACGCCCCCAAGACGGCGTGGAACGAGCGCAAGTTCTACCAGTGGGGAGCCTTTACTCCGAACTTGGAGGCCGATACCCAAGCGCTGCTTGCGATTCTGGAGCGCTTCAAGGCCGAACAAGCTGGCGAGCTTCGGCTGGGCGCGCCTAATCGGGGTGGCCGTTACTTCCACTTCTCGGTGGCCTTTGACGACTACTCAAAACTCAAAGACGAACTCACGGCTCTCGGCCTCAGGGAGTTCTCCGAGGAAATGGCCCAGTCGTGGCGGCGAACCCCGATGGATCGCCGTCGCGTGGTGTTCCTGCTGAAGCCGAAACCCTGACGGGTTCAGACGTTGTTCTTGAGCACCTGCAGGCGCAGTTCGGCGAGCTGCTCGGGGGCCACCGGCGATGGCGTCTCCGACATCAAGCACACCGCTCGAGCGGTCTTTGGGAACGCAATCACGTCGCGCAGCGAGTCCGCGCCCGCCATCAGCATCGCCAAGCGATCCAGGCCAAAGGCGCAGCCTCCGTGAGGGGGCGTGCCGTACTGCAGGGCTTCCAGGAAGAATCCGAACTTCTCCTTGGCTTCCGCATCCGAGAGTCCGAGGGCACGGAACATGGCGGCCTGCACCTTGGTGTCGTAGATACGCAGGCTACCGCCGCACACCTCAAAGCCGTTCAGCGCCAAGTCGTAGGCCTCTGCGCGCACGCTGGCCAACTTCTTGACCGCCGCGGCGTCGCCGCGACCGGCCGCCTCGGCGTTGTTCACGAAGATTTCGCGATCGGCCTCCAGGGGACGCGTGAACGGGTGGTGGGCGGCGTAAAGACGACCGTCCGAGGGCTCGTACACGAAGAGCGGAAACTCGGTGATCCAGGCAAACTTCCATTGGTCGGACACGCCGGGTTTGATGAAGCCCAGTTCGCGGGCCAGGTGCAGGCGCAGGGTGCCCATGGCTTCTTGCACGCGCGGAGCTTGCTCGGCCGCGAAGAAGACATGGTCGCCTTCTTTGAGGCCGAGTTGGGATTCCAACGCGCGGAGTTCCTCGGGTTTGAAGAACTTCGCAATCGAAGAATTCCAGCCGCCGGTGGCCGACGAGGCGTCGACTCGTGCCCAGGCCACGCCCTTCAGGCCAAAGGGCTGTACGACCGTGTTGAGGAAGTCGTAGAACTTTCTCGACCATGTGGGTGCTGCGAGTTTGGCTTGCGTCAGTTCCTCTGCGCGCACGGGCAGGGCGATGACCTTTCCGCCGCCTTTGACCGTGGAACTGAACACGTTGAAGCCGCAGTTCTCCACCTGGGCGGAGATGTCTTTGAGCTTTAGATCGAAGCGCAGGTCCGGTTTATCGGAGCCGTAGTCGTCCATGGCCGTTTGATACGCCATGCGCTCAAACGGGGCGGTAATGGTCACGCCCAGGCATTCCTTCCAGAGCTTCACCACGAAACCCTCGAGGATCGTGAGCAGTTCGTCGCGGTCCAGGAAGCTGGCCTCGATATCGATCTGCGTGAATTCGGGTTGCCGATCGGCGCGCAAGTCTTCGTCGCGGAAGCAGCGGGCGATTTGGCAGTAGCGCTCTACGCCGGCGATCATCAGGAGCTGTTTCAACGTTTGCGGCGACTGGGGCAGGGCGAAGAACTCGCCCGGGTGCACGCGCGAGGGCACCAGGTAATCGCGGGCGCCCTCGGGCGTGGACTTGTAGAGAATCGGCGTTTCGATCTCCAAAAAACCATGGTCGTCGAAATAGCGGCGTGTGAGCTGCAGGATCTTGTGCCGCATCTGGAAGTTTTTGAGCAGGGAGGGGCGGCGCAGGTCGAGGTAGCGATACTTCAAACGGGTGTTCTCGTTCACGCCGGCGTTGTCGTCGTCGATGGTGAAGGGCGGCACCTCGGCGTGCGAGAGGACTTGCACCGCTTCGGCCACGAGCTCAATCTCGCCGCTGGGCATCTTCGCGTTGACCATGTTGGCCGGGCGGGCGCGCACGGTGCCGGTGATCGACACCACGAACTCGGCGCGCAGGCCGTCGCCCAGGAGCTTGGTGTTCTCGATCACCACTTGGCAAAGGCCCGAGCGGTCGCGCAAGTCGAGGAAGGCCACTTGGCCGTGATCGCGCAGGCGATGCACCCAGCCCGAAAGTTTCACTTTCTGGCCCACGAGCTGAGCGTTGAGATCGGAAGAAGAATGCGTGCGATAAGTCGACATAGAGGGAAGAATACTAGCAAAGCCGCTCGACGGACGGGAGGCGCTACGGACAAATTAAGCTCGTTACGCGATCGGCCGACCTAGAGGGTGCTTTCGAAGAGCAGGAATGGACGAGGGATTTGGCTCCAAAGGTAGGGCTTGTAGCAGCATGATTTTTGAATCGCGACCCCCAGAATCTTCTGGTCTGGACGTGGCAGAAAAACGATCTGCCAACTATCACCCTGGTCCTCACTGAGTTCATAGGCCGGGGAGGTTCCCCCCCGGAAATAGCCGGTAGAGGGGCCGAGCTGCTCCCAGACGTATTCCAGGGGTTTCCCGTCGTAGGGGTGTGAACTGCGGGCGGTGGACTGGAGAGTCTGAGTCTTAATCGTTGAGTGGAACTGGCCGGCTCCAATAGAAGGAGTCAGGCCCATGAAAACAACCAGGAAATACTACACAACCGAGTACAAGAAGAAG